>Ga0207416_1000453_pt1 | contig 72099 bp, 63 predicted proteins | sample PaiPotPPM11metaG_FD_184107 | JGI IMG/M metagenome (GOLD analysis project Ga0207416, IMG submission 184107) | Iron sulfur acid spring bacterial and archeal communities from Banff, Canada, to study Microbial Dark Matter (Phase II) - Paint Pots PPM... ... | reverse complement strand
CAACGGGGATCTGCCGTGGGAGAAACGGTAGGACAAGCGGAAGCGAGGCTGCCATACAGCTACCCAGCAACCCGAATGGAGTTCTCCCCTGCTCCCCGGCCCCCCCGGCCCGGGCGCCTTGACGCCTCAAGCGGGAGGCGGGTAGGATGGTCGCATGCCGCCGTCGTCTAGTGGCCTAAGACATCACCCTTTCAAGGTGGGGATCGCGGGTTCGAATCCCGCCGGCGGTACTCGCCGGCTTCGCGCTCGCTCTAGGTGGACGGCGATCGTTCACCTTCGGGGGTGCGTCCTCATCTGCTCATTATCCTGTGGGTAGCGGTTTGGTTAGGGTGGCCTGGAGTTGCTGGTCCAGCGACTCGAGCACGCCGTTCACCCCAATCTTCCCTGCCCAAAGTGCCGAGACGACCGTATTGAGGGCGCCAACCACCTCACCCTGGAGTTGGTTGGCGGGCGTAGGGATACTGTCGAACTTGCCGGACTCCAGTTGGTCCACGAAGACCTTGACCGCGTCATAGAAGGGCGTCTTCGTAAGCACCGGATTGTTGTTGACCGCTGGCTTGCTGGCTGGATTCAGTCCGATCTGGACCAACTGAATCATCACGTCGTCCCGCATCCAGTAGCGCATGTACTCCCATGCCGCCTCCACCTGCTTGCTGGTGCTAAAGAGGCTCAGATTATCATTGGCGGCGTAGCCGGTGAAGCGGCCGTTCGGCCCAGCCGGCATCGGCAGGGCCTTCCAGGAAAAGCCTTTGAGCTGCTTGGCCATCGAAGCAATATACCAGTAACCCGCCGTCAGCATGGCTGCCGTGCCCCCAGTAAACATGGCCACGGAGCCTTTGAGCTGCTGCTCCGTGGACGGGTCTGGAACGACGTTGAACTTGTGAAAAAGACTGTCCGTCCACTGGAACGCGCTCACGGTCGTCGAACTCTTCGCTGTGGACGCCGTGCCCTGGGCGTTCAGCACATCCGCTCCCCAGGAGTACATCAGGGAAAGCCAGCTGTACCAACTCTCGAAGCCGAGGATGCCGAACAGCTGCTTCGCCCCGGTCGGCACGGTCAGCTTCGCCGCCACCGCCATCATATCGTCATAGCTCCAGGTTGCCGCCGGCACAGCGACGCCGGCCTGCGTCAAGGCATCGGCGTTGTAGAAGATGGCGGAGATGCCGGCCTGGCTATCCGTCGGCATGCCGTACAGCTTGCCTTGATAGCGGTTTATCGCGATCGACCGCGCGTAGTGCTGGCTCAGGTCACACTTGCTCGTGGCGACCAGATCATCGAGCGGGCGGTCGATCTTGCGCGCGGAGAACTCGTGCAGGCTGCTCGCATTATTCGTCCAAAAGAGATCACCGGGATCGCCCGCGGCGACCAGCGAAATGATCTTCGTGTTCCGATCCCCGACAATCCAGGTCGGCTGTACCGTGACGCCGGGATGCTCCTGGGCGAAGCCCGAGAAGGTACGCTCCCAGATCGGTTTCCAGCCCGCGAACGGGGTGGGATCCTGCCAAAGGACGCGTACGATCCCCTGCAACGTGGACGGGGCGACGCTTGCGGCCGCCTGAGCGGTGGAGCTCACCGTCTGGCTGGTGGTCGTCAGGCTTGCTGCTTGCGTCGCTGCCGGCGTCGTCGACGGTGTTGTCGCCAACGATGTTGCTGCCGTCGCGGCGCTCGCGACGGCCGGCGACGAGGTGGTGGCCGCGGCACTTGCCGTGGTTGCCAACGAGGTGGCAGCCGTCGCCGTGACGCCGCCCGCGCAGGCCGCCAGCAATGAAGCGGTGGCGACGCCGGCGGTCACGCCGATCAAGAAGCCACGCCGGGACACCTGACGAGTTGATCGGGAGGTATCGGGAGACATGTAGCTGCTCCTTAGTCGCTGGTTGGGTAGCGCTCGATCCAGTCGCGCCAGCAGCACCTGCGCCGAGCACAGCCGCACAATCCGCGCCCCAACCTGGCCGACCGGCGACCAGCGACACCGGTCATGATTGGGGACCACATGCCGGCGGTGACGAAGGCCGGCTGATGCCCGCGCGTCCAGAGCTCCGGATGTCGGCACGGCGTCCGAATCTACACAGGAGTTCGTAGATGCACCACTCAGCGAACGGTAGGTAGGCTCGCCGGGTTGGTCTCCCAGGAAAAGCGCTCGTCATTCCGTCGCTGCTGCGCGCCGCTCGGCCCGGCCACCCAGGTCGCCGCCCCGTCGGTGAAGGCAACGCGGCCGTCGGCGGAGCGCCAGGCCAGGAGGCCCCGCGTCGTGAGCTGCAAGTCGTCCCCGCTCGCCGCGTCGCGGCGCGCCGGACCAATACACTGTCCGACTCCTTGCGGGACGGCGCCGGCGAGCGCGGCGAATCCCAGGACGAGCCGGCAGGGGCCGGCGCTCGTGATGGGAGCCTCCGGGAGCACCGCCAGCGTGTCAGCGCCGCGATTGGCGACGTAGAGCCAGCGCGCCTCGGGATCGACCGCCAGGCCGAAGGGTTCGCGGCCGACTGGCGCCGTCCCCAGCACTGAATTGTGCGTACCATCCACCACGGCGACGCTGCCGTCTCCCGCGGTAGCCACGTACACCAGGTGTAGGGAAGGATCGACCGCCACGGCGAGCGGAATGGGGCCGACGGAGATGGTCGCCAGGACGACGCGGCTCCCTGCGTCCAGCACCGACAGCGTGTTGTCGCGCCCGTTGGCGACGTAGATGCGACCGAGCGCCGTGTCGACGGCCACGCCCGTCGGCCCGTGACCGACCGCGATGGTGGCAAGGACTCTGGCGCTCCGGCCGTCCAGCACCGATACCGTGTCGTTCTGATAGTTCGTGACGTAGACGCGGTGGGTGGTGGGGTCGACGGCTGCCAGCGCAGGATCTCGCCCCACCGGCGCCGTGGCGACGACGCTGGTTGTTGCGCCGTCTACCACGGCGACCGCGCCGTCCAAGGTCGCGACGTAGACGCGATTGAGGTCGGCATCCACGGCCACGCCGACCGGGTCGGCGCCCACCAGCGTCCAACCCACCTCGGCATTGGTGTCGCCATCAAGCGCTGTGACCACGTCGTCGGAGTTGGTGACGTAGATGCGGTTGGTCCGAGGATTGACTGCCACACCAGCGGGCTGCTTCCCCGCCGGGACGGTGGCGAGGACGGCGTTAGCCGTGCCGTCGAGGACGGAAACGGTGTGGTCGGCCTGGTTAGCGACGTAGACGCGATGCGTGCGCGAGTTCACGGCCACACTGACGGGTTGGTGGCCAACCTCGATGGCGACGGCGCCGGGCGCAGCGGCGGGCGCACGATCGCTGGCGGGCGTGAGGAGGGCGAGGACGCCCAAGAGCGCTGCGAACCAGGTGTGCCGGATACGCGCCATGGCAAAACCCTCCCAGCGACATGAACGTGTGCCGCGCCGATTTCAGTGTTGGGCGCCCCACGTGCCAGGAGTAGTGGCCTTGTGCCGGGAAGGTGCCGCGCGTGTGCCGGACCTGTGCCGTTCGGGCCGCCGCGGCGTTTTGCGCGGGCCGGGCCACGAGGCCATGAATGGCCCCGCTCACAGGACCAAGCCCCTTCGGGGCTCTCCGGCGGAAATGATCGTTCCCGAGTGAGCGATGGCGTATCCGCTCGAACAGCCCCGAAGGGGCTTGGTCCTGTGAGCCGGACGCTTTAGCGTTCGGTGGAAGGGCCGGCGCAACACGCTGGGGCATAGCCGTCCCGCCCCATTGACGCCGGAGGGCGATCGGCCTACCATGACGGGGATCGGCATCCTCGCGCCAATGTGGCACCGGCCGGCGCTCGGTCGCGCCAAACCCCGAACCCAGCGGTGTGGCGAGCAGCGGAGGAGGGCAATGCCTGGTCCTAGCTCCCCCGGCGCGACGGCCGCTGGCGGGGAGCCCGAGGGCGCGTTGCCGGCCACTGCCCAGCAGGTGCGCGACGCGCTGGCCCACCTGGACGATCTGGCCTACCTGCAGACGCACGCGCTTGCTCGACGCTTCCAGCCTGAGCCGGGGCGCAGCCCGGCGAGCGCGGCGAAGCTGCTGCGCCAGGCGCTGCTCGCCGCTATCGAAGCCATGCGCCCGAGGCAGGGCGCCACCGATCCCCACGCCTGTCGCGCCTACCAGTCGCTCTACCTGCGCCACGTGGAGGGACGCCCGATCCCCGCTGTTCTGGACAAGCTCGCCATCAGCCGCAGCGAGTACTACCGCGTCTACCGGCGGGCGCTGGGCGCCGTCAGCTCGCTCCTTCAGGCACGCTGGCCGCGCGTGGAGCAGGACGTGGTAACCCTCGAGCTCCTGCCCCACGCCAATACGAGCCAACGCGTTCCGGCCCCGGATACGGCGCCACGATCACCCAGCCGGCTCCCGCTTCCCCTGACGAGCTTTGTCGGGAGGGAGGCGGAGCTCGCGGAGCTGCGGCGGCTGCTCCAGACGACGCGGCTGCTGACCCTGACCGGCACGGGTGGCTGCGGCAAGACGCGCCTGGCGATCCAGGTTGCCTCGGCCGTCGCCAGTGGCTACGGCGACGGTGTGACGCTCGTGGAACTGGCCGGGCTGACCGACCCCGCACTCGTTCCGCAGGTGGTGGCGAGCGCCCTCGGCATCCGCGAGGCGTCGGGGCGGCCGCTCCTCGACACGCTCAGTGCCGCCCTGCGCGCCCGGCGCCTGCTGCTCCTGCTGGACAACTGCGAGCATCTCCTCGACGCCTGCGCCCGCCTGGTCGACGCCCTGCTGGGAGCCTGTCCGCGGTTGCGAGTGCTCGCGACCAGTCGGGAGCCGCTCCGCATCGCCGGTGAGGTGAGCTGGCGCGTCCCCTCACTGGCCGTGCCGCCAGACGACCCGGCAGAGGCGCCGCCGACGGTGGAGCGCACGCTCGCCTATGAGGCCGTGCAGCTCTTCGTCGACCGAGCGCGGGCGGCGCTTCCGGGGTTCGCCATCACTCCCCGCAGCGCCGCGGCGGTGGCGCAGGTCTGTCGCCGCCTCGACGGCATCCCGCTGGCGCTGGAGTTGGCGGCCGCGCGCGTCCGGGTCCTGACCGTGAAGCAACTCATTGATCGCCTGGACCAGCGCTTCCGCCTGCTGACCGGCGGCAGCCGGACGGCGTTGCCTCGGCAGCAAACCCTGCGGGCGGCGCTGGACTGGAGCTACGACCTGCTGAGCGAGCCGGAGCGCCGGCTCTTCCACCGGCTCTCCGTCTTCGCGGGCGGTTGGACGCTGGAAGCCGCCGCGGCGAGGACATCGTTGCGCGCCAGCGCGCTGCTCACCGCGGCCAACTACGCCCAGATGCAGGGCGAGACGGCGGGGGTGGCGGCGGCGTTGAGGGAAGCGCTGGGGATATTCCGGGAGGTCGGGGACAGTCGCGGCGAAGCCGATGCCCTCTTTGGGCTCGCGGGTGGCGTCCTGGATCGGGGGGGCTACGACGAGGCAGTCCGGCTGTTCGAGGAGAGCCTGGCGATCTACCGCCGCCTGGGCGACACGCCCCGAGTCGTCTACCGGCTGATATGGCTGGGGCGCGCGCTCACCTATCGCGGCGAGCCCGCCAGGGCGCGAGCGCGCCTGGAGGAGGGCCTGGCCTTGCAGCAGCGGTCGGGCAATCGTCGACACCTGGCCATGGCGACGGAATTCCTTGGGGAGGCGGCGAGCGCCGAGGGTGACGCCGCCGAAGCGCGCACTCGCTTCGAAGCGGCGCTGGCGATCTACGAGGAGATGGGCGATCAGGCCGGCATGGCCACCGTCCCCACCTACCTGGGGCGAATCGCCCTCGACCAGGGGGACCGGGAGGCGGCGCGGCGGCGATTCCGGAGCGGGCTGGTGGTCGCCAGGGAGATTGGCTTTCGCAGGCGGCTGTGCGACGCCCTGGAGGGGCTGGCGGCGCTGACTGCGGTTGAGGGGCAGCCGGGGCGGGCGCTGCGCCTCGCCGGGGCGTCGGACGCGCTGCGGGAGGCAGCCCGGCTGGAGTTCCCGCCCCACGAGCGCGCCTGGCTGGAGGCGCGCCTGGCGCCGGCATGGGCGGCTATGGGCGAGGCCGCCACGGCCGCCTGGGCGGAAGGGCAGGCGATGGGGATGGAGCAAGCGGTCGCCTACGCGCTGGAGCAGTAGACAAGGCGCGGCTCACCGTGGCCGTCCAGTCCCGGCGATGCATCGTCAGCGCGGCCAGCGCGTCCACCCCAGCCCAGGACTCAATTCGTGGAGGGCAGTGTCCAGCGAGACGACGGGATCGCTGACCAGTTGGTGGATCGCCGCGGCAACTCCAGGCAGGTCCGCAGCCACGACATGGGGTAGCACCAGAATTCCACTGTGTCGCCGCGCGACACTCCAGACGTTCGACCAGGACAGCCAGGCGTCGTGCAGAAGCCGGAAATGTCCGCTATTGTTCGTAAGGAAGACCCAGCGCCGATTTGCCGCGTGCAGTAACTGGCGGGCATCGGGCGCTCCTTTCCGCCGCTCCTCATCTGTCGTGATAAAGGTGTGTCCCCGTTCCTCGAGCAGACGGGCCAGTCGAAGCGCTACATCCTCGTCGAGGTAGAACGCCGCCACTTAGGCCGCGTGACGGGACGAGAGGCGAGCGTCGATCGCGGACCGGTGCAGGTCGTAATAGGCGATGGCGGCGACGACCGCATCCCGCGACACCCCGAACGCATCGGCGACATCGTCCACGTTGTCGCGGTCGGGCGTCAGGCTGCCAATGACGGCGTAGACGGGCACCCCGCGCTCCTTCAAGCGATACCAGGCCGGTCCGTGCTTCACGGGATCCGGATGCGGCTCGATGTGCCGCTCAATCAGGGCGGCGTTCATGGGCTCGGGACGGGTATGGGCGACACCGGTTTCCAAGTACCATGGTCCTTTCCTCAGGGGAGGCGCCCCGTCTTGCTAAGCGTAACGACCGAGTCGCGATAGTGGCAAGCTCCCAGCGAGGATTGGCCGTCCCTCTTCGGGACGTATCACAACAGGGTGGGTAGGATGGTTGAATGCCGCCCGATTACATAGATATAACGGTTATCGTTAGGTTTGATCGAGAGGGAACGCGGCGGCAATGGAAAATGTCACGCGGTCGGTTATACTTAACGCATGGAGGACTTGGTAACCGCGGCCGAGGCCGCCTTGATGCTCGGCGTTGGACCGTCGCGTGTCCGGCAGTGGGTCAGTGAACAGCGGCTCGTCGTCGCGCGGCGTATTCGCGGCGCCATTCTGTTGCGGCGAAATGATGTAGAAGCATTCGCCAAGCGTCCCTGTGGCCGGCCGCGCAAGGCAGTGCCGGCGCTGGCGGACTAGCGGATGCCCGGGCGCTTCACCTATACCGGGCATGCGCGTGAGAAGATGGCGGAGCGGCATATTACGGAAGCGGACGTGGAATACGTCTTGGAGCACTGGGTCACTCAGTTCACCGATCGCCGTGGTAATCCGCTCTTAGGCGCCGATGTGCGTGGACGGCGCATCCGCGTCGTGGTCGCGCGCGATTCTAGCCCTGCTCGGATCGTTACCGTGTACATCGCTTGAAGGGAGCGTGGTAATGCGGCTGACCTACGACACGGAGGCCGACGCGGCCTATATCTATCTGCGTCCAATGCCGGCAACCGGAGTGGATCACACGGTGGCGCTGGATACGGATCGTATGGTGGACTACGCCGGCGATGAGCCGGTGGGCGTGGAGCTGCTCAACGTGAGTCTGGGCGTGAACCTGGACGGGCTGCCGCGCTCTGTCGAGGTGGAGGATCTGCTGCGCGACCAGCTCGGCATGCGCCGCGCCGATCGCTACCTCCTGCCGGCGAACCAATCTACGTCCGCCGAACCTGCCAGTGGCCATGGACTTGGCGCGCCCGCTGCGCGCTGAACCCGTAGCGACGGCCCAGCTCGGCCCAGGAGGCCCCAGCATCGCGGGCCGCGGCCAGATCCGCGGCGAACGGCAGGTGTCGCCGGCCGCGCCCGGGGCCGGGCATGGTAAGGTGCAGTACCGTCAGCGGGTGTCCCGCTGACGGTACTCGCCGGCTTCGCGCTTGGTCCTAGTCTGGTGGAGTGCTCTGGAGCGGGCGTTCGCAGGAGCAACTTCCCGTGGGATTCGGTGATATGGCGGGAGCGGAATACCCGACGGCGATGACGCGGCCTTGGGGAAGGCGGAAGCGACGGTCCTGGAACATCCAAACGGTGTTATTGCCGGCACTTGCGTACACCCGCCCGGTCCCGGGATCGACGGTCATCCCCTCGATGGTCCGGCCGACTGGCAGCGCGGTCCGCACCCGGTTGGTCGAGCCATCCACCACAATCAAGCTGCCCTGCCCATTGTCCACGTAAATACGGTTGGTCGCCTCGTCCACGCCGAGCTCGTCCGGGCTGCCGTCTATCCGGATGGTGGTCAGCGTCACGTTGCGATCGCCATCCAACACGGAGACGGTACCTTCGTTACGGTTGCTGACGTAAACCCGGTTGGTCGCGGCGTTCACGCTAAGGTGGGTGGGGAAATGCCCAACGGCGACCGTGGCAAGCACGGTGTTGGTGCTCCCGGCGAGCACCGTCACCGAGTCGCCACCGGCGTTGGCGACGTAGACGCGATTCGTGCGGGGATTTACGGCGACGCCGACCGGGTCCAGGCCGACGGGCACTGCCGCGGCCACCGTGTCACGCTCACCGTCCAGCACGATGACGGCACCGGCGCCGTGGGACGCGCTCAGGGGTTGCGCGGTGACGTAGATACGGTTGGTGTCAGGGTTGACGGCGATGCCGCTGGGCCGCTGGTCGAGAACGACGGTGCTCAGCACGGTTGCGGTCGACTCGGCAAGCACGGCGACGCCGTTGGGGAGGGCCACGTAGACGTGTGCTGTCACGGGATTGACGGCGATGCCCTCCGGCAACCCGGCGAGGGCAATGGTACCCAGCGCGCGATGCCCTGAGCCGTCCAGCACCAAGATCCCCTCGCTCACCTCCAAGCTGACGAAGAGGCGGTCGGCGACGGGGTCGACCGCGACGAGGCTCGGGATGTCCAAGGCCGGGAGCGGGACCGGTGGTGGAGTCGCCGGCCACGCCAGCAGCGCGATGCTCACGAGGGCGAGCAGGCTGAGCAGCACGCCGCCAAGGGCCGGGGGATAGCGCAGGAGCTGCAGGCGTCGAAGTTCCAGCCGGTCGTGCCAGTCCGTGAGCACCCCACCCCTCCTTCTGCTGAGTGAACGTTTGCACACGCGTGTTTCCCCGGCGTCGCGGACCACGTCGAGGCCATTGCCGCGATCGCGCAGCGGCACACTGGGCGCTGCCTGTCACCAGCGTGCGGCGTCGCAGGGGTCACGACCACCGATAATCCGGACAACCGAACCGGACGAACGGCATCTTGGTCCCTTCCTGCTGTGGCGTACTCCGGTGGTGCGCGACGATCAAAGCCCATGGCGTGGTACCTTCACGCTAGGGTTGCTCCGTTGGCGGCCGGTCGCAGAGGCAGGACGCCATCGGGTCTGCCGTTGCGACCGGCGCTGAAAACCAGCCGGCGACGACGCGGCCTTGCGGCAGGCCGAAGCGGTGGTCCTGGAGCATCCGGACGGTGTTATCCCCGGCGCTGGTAACGTAGACGCGATTGGTTTTGGCGTTGACAGCCATCCCGCTTGGTAGCGGCCCGGCTGCCAACGTGGTCGTAACCCGGTTGGTCGTCCCATCCAGCACGGACACGGCGCCCGCGTCGCCGGCGACGTAGACGCGATTGGTCGTCTCATTCACAGCCATGGCGCCCGGGCTGCCCTCGACCGCGACGGTCGCCACCACCGCGTTGTCCCTGCCGTCTACGACGGAAACGCTGTGGTTGTCGCGATTGCCGACGTAGACGAGATTGGTTCCGGGATTCACGGCAAGGGCTCGCGGGAACGGTCCGACGGGGATGGTGGCGAGGACGGCGTTCGTCCGGCCGTCGATCACGGAGACGGTATTCTCGGCCGCGTTGGCCACGTAGACGCGGTTGGTTGTGGCGTTGGCGGCCACCGCCAGAGGGAGCCTGCCGACCGGAACCTCGGCCACAAACGAGTCATTCCAGCCGTTCATTACCACCACCCGAGCGGGGGCATGGCGCCAGGGATCGGACTGGATGGCCACGTAGACGCGGTTGGTCACTGGGTCGACGGCGAGCCCGTCCGGGTACCCATCGAGGACGAGTGACGTGAGTAGCGTCATGGTCGTACCGGCAAGCACGTCGATGCGGTGCGGCAGGTTGACGACGTAGACGTGCTCGGTCGTGGGGTTCACCGCCATCAGCGCGAGGGTTCCGGCCTCGAGCTGAATGCCGCCGAGGACGTGGCCGCCGGCGCCGTCCAGCGCCCAGACGATATTCTTGGTAAACGTCGCCAGGTAGACATGATCGGTCGTGGCGCTGACCGCGACGGCGCTCGGTGAGGCTGCCAGGGCAAGGGGCGCCGCCGTCGGTTGTCCTCCGGCCAGCCAGAGGATCCCGCTAGCGAGTACGAACAGACTGAAGAACACTGCCGCGGCAGCGGTCCCGTCACGCCGGAGCGACAGCGCCCGTGGTCCTAACCGGTAATACAGGCGAGCAAGCACGGCTGCCTCCTCTGGTGCGTCGCGGCCAAATTCGTCGTGGCTCCAGTATTCGCCGACCCGTCAGAGGCCACAATGCTTTTACTCCCGTGGGAGTCCCGTGCTACTCCCTCGCCGGTTCTCCATCACGCCGCCGCCGCGTTCGCATCATGGCGCGGGGTGCGCCAGAGAGTTTTGCAGCAAGTAATCGCCGAGGAGACGCGCCACGGAGCGCGGGCGTCCCGCCCGCCCCGGCGTGTGCGACTGTCGCACGGACGCCCTTCTGCCAGCATGCCCGCCACTGGCGGTCACCGGGCGGGCGGGACGCCCGCGCTCCGTCCAGATCGTCGTCAGCTCGTTGCACAATGCTGCGTCACACCCCATTGCGTGCGTTCTATGGCAGGCTGGCACCAATGGCGCTACACTGAGGGGGCGGGATGGTGCGACGTGCGCTATCTCGCTATCGCGCCTCCGGGTCGACCAGTTGTGCATCCCGTCATCCCGGGAGGGAGGTCCCATTGATGTCGCCGACGCCCCTCCTGACTCCCCGGCCGAGCGATCACGGAGGCCGCCACAGTCCCCGTGATGGGTTCGCCCGGCAGGTCCACGATGCCCTGCGGCACCTGTACGATCCCGTCTACCTGCAGACCCACGCGCTGGTCGGCTTCATTAAGTCGGAGGGGCGAACCTCAGCGCTGAGCGTAGGGGCGATGCTGCGACGGCAGCTCGTGGACGGCATCGAGGCCCTGCGACCGAGCGCCGACGGCGCGACGGACCCGCATGCCTGGCGCAGCTACCGCCTGCTGACCTTGCGCTACGTTGAGGCCATCTCCATCCCGGCCATTCAGGCGCAGCTGGCGCTCAGCAAGAGCGAGTACTTTCGCGACCAACGCGCGGCGCTGGATGCTCTGGTGTCACTCCTGGGCGAGCGCTGGGGATTGGCCGAGCCGGGGCACACGCCCTCGTTTTTCGGGTCCACGGATGCCGGCGAGGGTGCAGCGCCGCTCCCGGCGCTCCGCACCGTGGACCGCGGGGCTGAGCTCCCGACCCCGCTCACCAGCTTCGTCGGACGCGAGCGGGAACTCGACGAGGTCCAGCGACTTCTCGGTGAGGCGCGTCTCCTCACGCTGATCGGCGCGGGCGGCATCGGCAAGTCACGCCTCGCCCTTGCCGCGGCGGCGGGGATCCAGGAGACCTATCGTGACGGCGTGCGGCTGGTGGCCCTTGCCGCGCAGGCCGACCCCGAGCTGGTGTCGCTGGCGATCGCCGGCGCGCTGGACGTGTCCGAGCAGCCCAACCGCCCGATCCTGGCCACGCTGACCGCCGCGCTGCGCGAGCGGCAGTTGTTGCTCATCCTGGACAACTGCGAGCATTTGGTCGACGCCTGCGCCCACACCGCCGAGACCCTGTTGCAAGGGTGCCCGCGACTGCAGATCCTCGCGACCAGCCGGCAGCCGCTGGGCATGGCCGGTGAGGTCGTCTGGACAGTCCCGCCCCTGTCCGGGCCGGAACCCGGCGAGTTGCCGTCCGTCGAAGTACTGGCCCGGGCGGAGACGGTGCGCCTGTTCGTCGACCGAGCGCGGGCGGGACGTCCCGACTTCGCCCTGACGGAGAGGAAGGCGCCGGTCATCGCCGAGCTCTGCCGCCGGCTAGACGGCATCCCGCTCGCCATCGAGCTCGCGGCGGCGCGGGTGCGCGTGCTGACGGTCGAACAGATAGCGGCGCGGTTGGACGATCGTTTCCGTTTGCTTACGGGCGGCAGCCGGTCGGCGTTGCCGCGCCAGCAGACGCTGCAGGCTACGTTGGACTGGAGCTACGCCCTGCTCTCCCAACCGGAGCGCACCCTCTTCAACCGGCTCGCGGTCTTCGCCGGTGGTTGGACGCTGGACGCGGCGGAAGCCGTGGCTACCGGGGAATGGATCGAGACAGCGGCGGTGCTGGACTTGCTGACCCAGTTGGTGGACAAATCGCTGGTGCTGGTCGAGGTGAGCACATCCGATGACCAACCGGAGGTCCGCTACTCCATGCTCGAGACGCTGCGCGAGTACAGTCGAGACCGGCTGGCGGAATCGGGCGAGTTGGACGGCGTGCGCGGCCGGCAGCGAGACTGGGCCCGCTCGCTGGTCGAACAGAGCTATCGGGAAGGGATGAGCGCGCGGCAGGTGGCCTGGAGGGTCCGGCTGCGAAGCGAGCACGCCAACCTGCGGGCAGTGCTGGCATGGTGTCGGGAGCACGACGCCGCCGCCGGGCTCCAGATTGCCTCGAAGATGTCCGATTTCTGGGAGGTGGGTCACCTCGCCGAGGGTCTGGAGTGGTTCCAGAGCCTGCTGGCGCGATCGCCCGACGCCACCGTTGTGCGGGCCCGAGCGCTCGCCAGAGCCGGCTACCACGCCCTGCAACAGTCGGACCTGACCACGGCGAAGGCCCTGAGCCAGGAATCTCTTTCCCTCGCCGAGGAACTGGGAGATACCTGGAGTATCGGCATGGCCGTCCACCAGCTCGGCCACCTGGCCGGGATGCAGGATGGGGACGAGGCGAAGGAATGGGACCTGCTGCAGAAGAGCGTGACGCTGATGGAGCAGGCCGGGGATGCGGTGGACCTCTTCATGACTCGACAATGTCTGGGACAGCTCGCCCTGCGCCGAGCGGACTACACACTGGCTGAGTCGCTCTTCCAGCAGAACCTGGCCGCGGCTCGAGCGCGCGACGCCATCGTCTCCACCGTTGGGCCGCTGCGTCAGTTGGGCGAGCTGGCCCAAATGCGGGGAGAGATGGAGCGGGCGCGACAGTGCTACGACGCTAGTCTCGCCAGCGCCCGGCAATGCGGCGCCCGGGTCAACCTGGCCGCCGTACTCGATCGCCTGGGCGAGCTCGCGCGGCTGGATGGTGACTTCGACCAGGCCCGGGAGTACCTGCAGGAAAGCCTGGCGGTGCGCCGCCAGTTGGGCAACGAGCCCCAGACGGGTTGGGGGCTCTATTCGCTGGCCCTACTCGCGCAATGGCAAGGGGCCTTCGACCGGGCCCAGGAGCTCCTGTAGCAAGGCCTGGCGATCTGCCAGGACGGCGGCAACCGGCGCCAGTCGGGAGAGCTCCTCCGTCGGTTGGGCCGCGTTGCCGAGGCCAGGGGTGACGCGACGCGAGCGGCCGCATGGTATGGCGAGAGCTTGACGCTGAGTCGAGCGGCCGGGGACAGGCATCGCACGGGCATCGTGCTGGGGAATCTGGCCATCCTCGCCCACCGGCAGGGCGACGACGAGCGGACTCGGTTCCTCTGGCAGGAGAGCCTGTCGATCATCCAGCAGTGCGGGCATCAGACGTGCAGCAGTTGGGCGCTGGCGCACCTGGCCGGGTGGCGGGTACGGCACGGGGCCTTCGCCGACGCGGCGCGGCTACTCGGCGTCGCGGCAGCGTTGCATCCGCTGTACCGCCGCTCCATGGACCCCGATGAGCGCGAAGCTTGCGACGCCAGCCTAGCCGCTGCCCGCGATGCCCTCGGCGAAGCGGCCTTCCTGACCGCGTTGAAAGACGGCGAAGGCCTGACGCGAGCGCAAGCCATCGCCGAAGCGCTGGCGACCGAGGAATCCGCCCGGCCGGTGGACGTGGGCACACCGGTCTCAGGCGTTTGATGCACCGACGCATGGGCGGCTACACTGTCCCTCACTAGGACCAGGCCTCTGGCTTCGCTGCCGGTCATCCCCTGAGGTGTAGGGGGTGTCCCGGTCGCGATTCCCATGGCGGTCGCTCGGAGCCGGGAGGTGATGCCCGTGCCATCGACGCAACGCTCCGATCGCAGCCCACAAAGTCAGCTCAGCCGGCCGGTGCCGCCGACCGCGTTTGCTCGCCAGGTGCATGATGCCCTCAATCGCTTGTATGACCCAGTCGCCTTGCAGACACATCCACTCACTCGCATGCTTAAGGAGCAAGGAATAGGGCGGCCCGCCAACGCCGGGGCCGCGCTGAGGCAACAGCTCATCGACACCATCCAGGCCTTGCGGCCTGAAGATGCCGTCACCGAGGAGGCGCACGCCTGGCGGAGTTACTACTTGCTCACGCTGCGCTACGTCGAAGCGCTCGATATCCCAGCCGTGCAAGCGAAACTGGCCGTCAGCAAGAGCGAGTACTTCCGGGACCATCGTCAGGCGCTGGAGGCGCTGACTTCGCTGCTGAGGGAGCGCTGGGAGATTCCCGAGCAAGAGTCGCCACCGGTGCTCCGGACTGTCGATGGCGGCCAGCCCAGCACCGATGCGGGGGGGTGGCTGGACCGGGGCCAGCGTCCCGACCGTCTCCATCGCTACCTCACCAGCTTCGTCGGGCGAGCGGCGGATCGCACGGAGCTGCTGCGCCTGCTGCCCTCGGCGCGGCTGCTCACGCTGACCGGTCCGGGTGGCATCGGGAAGACCCGCCTGGCGCTGGAGGTGGCGATCGACGTCCAAGCTACGTTCGGCAACGGCGTATACGTCGTGGAGCTGGCGGCGCTCACCGACGGCGCACTGGTTGCTCGCTCCATCGCTACGACGCTCGGAGTGCTCATGCAACCCGACCACGACGTCGTGAGCGCGATCGCCGCCGTCGTAGACAACCAGCACCTCTGCCTGGTGCTCGACAACTGCGAGCATCTCGTCGATGCCGCGGCCAAGGCCGCCGAAGCCTTGCTCCTGCGCTGTCCAAGGCTGCACGTGCTTGCCACCAGCCGGGAGCCGCTGGGCATCGGCGGGGAAGTGATCTGGCCGGTGCCGCCGCTGGCGCTACCACCGTCTGATTTGGACATGATGTCGTCCGAGGTGATGGATACGGAGGCCGTTCGCCTGTTCGTGGACCGGGCGATTGCCGCGCGGCCTTCCTTCGCACTGACGCCGGACGTTACTGCCCCGGTTGTCTCGATCTGCCGGCGGCTCGACGGTATCCCCCTGGCGATCGAGCTCGCGGCGGCGCAGGTCCGCGTGTTGTCGCTGGCGCAGATCGCGCAGCGACTCGCCGATCGCTTCGGGCTGCTCACCGGCGGTCGCACCGCGGCGCCGCGGCAACAGACGCTCCGCGCCACCGTCGATTGGAGCTACGACCTCCTGGCAGCGTCGGAACGCGCCCTCTTCCACCGGCTGTCCGTCTTTGCCGGCGGCTGGACGTTGGAGGCCGCCGAAGTGGTCGGGCAAGGAGAGGGGATTGAGGCGGCGCACGTCCTCCCACAGCTGGCGCGCCTGGCCGACCAATCCCTCATCCTGGTGGAACAACGCCACGACGCGGCGCGCTACCGGATGCTGGAGACGATCCGGCAGTACGCCCAGGAGCGGCTGGATGAGGTCAATGAGACCGACTCAACTTCCCGACGGCTGAGCGGCTGGGCGCTGCGGCTGGTGGAGCAAGCGTGGGCGGAGAAGGCCGGACCGCGTCAGGTGACATGGCTGGACCGGTTGGAAACCGAACACGACAACCTGCGGGCGGCCCTCGGCTGGTGCCTCCGTGACGACCCGCCGGCGGGCCTGCGCGTGGCAAGCCACCTGTACTCCTTCTGGGAGATCCGGGGCTATCGGGCGGAGGGGCGGCAGTGGCTGGAACGGCTGCTTGCCGCGGCCCCCGCACCGACCATCGCGCGAGCGAGGGCGCTGGTGGGCCACGGCATCCTGGCGTCTTATGCCGGAGACCCCGTTCCCGCACGCGAATCCGTGGAGGAAGGCCTACGGCTGGCGACAGAACTGGGCGACGCATGGAGTCGTGGCATGGCGCTCCACGAGCTAGGCCACCTGGCGGTGGAGCAAGATGGCGACCAGGCTCGTGGTCGCGCCCACATGGAAGAAAGCCTTACCCTGCTCCAAGCGATTGGCGACGTCTACGGCACCAGCAGTATCCTGCGGTGCCTCGGCAGCCTGCTCATCGCCCAACGAGATGAAGCGCGAGGGAAGGCGCTCTATGACCAGAACATCGCGCTAACGAGGGCACACGACAATCGCTGGCAGCTGGCCTGGGCGCTGGGCGATCTGGGACGTTTTGCCTGGATGCACGGCGAGCACGATCAGGCGCGAGCGCTGCTGGAGGAAAGCCTCGCGCTCTACCGAGAGACGCGACACTGGCGGGGCCTCGCCGTGATTTGTCAATACCTCGGCGGTCTCGCGCGCGCCGGCGGAAACTACGCCGGCGCGCAGACCTGGCTCGAGGAGAGCCTGGCTATCTTTCGCCAGATCGGCGATCGCCCCCTCACTGCGCAAACGCTGCTGGCCTTGGCTAACGTCTTCCGGCTGCGCGGGGATCTGGCGCGGGCGAAGTCGTTGGTGGAAGAAAGCCGCGCCATCCTCCAGGAGCTCGGCAACCAGCGAGGCGTGGTTGACCCCCGTCGCCAGTCCGCTCGAATCGCCGAGACAGAAGGGGACCGGGAGCAAGCTAGAGCGGCCTTCCAGGAGATTCTCGACCACAGCCGGGCAATTGGTGATGCGCACCTGGCTGCGCTGACTCTCGGAGACCTGGGCCGGCTGGCCTGGCAGGAGCAGGACTACGCGCGTGCCCAGGCGCTGTGGAGGGAGAGCCTCGAAGGGCTCGCGCTGTGCGGGCACCCCTGGTGTCGCGGCTGGGCGCTCGCCCATTCCGGCATGCTGGCAGTACACCACGGCAGCTTCGAGCGCGGCGTGTGGCTGCTCGGCGCCGCCAGCGCCGCGTACGCGCCGTTGTTGGTGTCGTTTGATCCCGACGAGCGCGCGGACTGCCAGGGCATGCTCGCAACGGCACGAGCGGCGCTGGGCTTCGACCAGTTTGCCGCGGCCTGGGCCGAGGGGCAGGCGATGGGGATGGAGCAGGTCGTCGCCTGCGCGCTGGAGGAGTAGGCCAAGCGCGGCTTGCCGTGTCCCGCTTAGCATAGCGTAACGTCCTAGCCGAGGCAATGGCAAGCCTTCCACGAGACCTGCTAACCGTGCCTGATGCACCGTCAGGCGCTCCTGCCACTTTCGTGCGGCATCCGGATTGGGGATAGGGCTGACTAGCAACTGCGTGTAGGGGTGGCGAGGCTGATCGATCACTGCCGCGGTGTCGCCGGCGTACGCGCAGTCGCCGGGCCGCCACTACCGTTGCACCTGGTCAGTCAATACCAGGTCCTGGTAACCGATATCGTCAACTAAAGAGTCCCGCACCACCATACCTCGTCATGTCGATGTCGTGCTACGAGAGCTGAAATGTTGGATGGTACGCTAGATGTATGACTGATGCGGCTATGGGACCGGAAGGACGATTCGTTTGACGACGGTGGGGACAAAATATCAGGTTGTGATCGAGCGCCGGGCGCGCGAGGCCCTGGGCATCGCCCCGGGCTGGCAGGCAGTCCAGCGGGTGGTGGATGACCACCTGGAACTGCGCTTCCTGCCGCCGGAGCATGACGACTCGCTGGCGGGCAGTCTGAGCGCCTACGGCCGACCGTCAGCGTTACACCCGGCAGAGCAAGAAGAGCAGGCGTGGGCCGCGCAGGTCGACGAGCGCTGGGGTCCGAAGGTGGAATCGGCGGAAGGCCGATGAACGGCCTCGACACCAGCTTGATGGTGACTTACCTGAAGCCACAGGATGCGCGTCTCGGAGCCCTGGCGGCCGACGTGATCGACCGTGAGACCGAACTGGCCGTCGGTCTGGTCGCGTTGGTCGAGGCGGGCTACGTTCTCGCCCACCATTACTCCGTACCGCGCGCTGCTATCGTCGACGCTCTCGTCGCCTTCGTTATGAAACGCAACGTCCGCGTTCTGGGGACGGACAAGGCGCTTGTGGCGAGCGCTCTGCTCGGCTGTCGGAACTCCGGGCGGGTCAGCTTCGCCGATGCCCTGATCCAGGTCGAAGCGCAGAGCCACAGCCTGACCGGGATGTACACCTTCGACCGCCGCTTTCCCCGCGAGGGGGTGCCGGTACTGATCCTGCGTCCCGACGCCGCGCCGTCCTCGGATTGATGCTGACGCCGCTGTCAACGGTCCGCACGCTCGCATCAAGGCGACGGTGGCCGCACGGCCCAGATGGTAACGTCCCCGTCGGCCTGTCCGACTGCCAGCATCTGCCCGCTGGGGTTGAACACCACCGCGTTCACGGGCGCGGCTGCCAGGAGGGCGACGCGCTCGCGCGCCACGCCAACGTCCCACAGCTTCACGGTGCGGTCCGCTGAGCCTGAGGCCAGGAGGCGGCCGTCGCTCGAAAGGGCGATCGACTGCACGGCGTCCATGTGGCCGCCGAGGCTTCGGAACATTCTCCTGGCCGACAGATCCCACAGTGCCACCGATCCATCGGTCGAGCCCGCCGCCAGCAGATTCCCATCGGGACCGAACAGCGCGCTCGTCAGCGGGGCGGGGTGATCCAAAGTTTGGATGCGCTGGGCGCTGGACACCTCCCACACCTGCACTCTCCGGCCGGCTGCCGCCACCAGTAGGTGGCCGTCCGGCGAGAAGGCAACGCTGGCGACGGGGTCTCCGTAGCCGCGGAGGCTCCAAAGCTCCGTCCTGCTGGCCACGTCCCAGAGCCTTGCTGTCCCATCCTTGGAACCCGAGGCCAGGCGTGACCCGTCGCCGCTGAAGGCCACGCTCCGGACGGCCGAGCGGTGCCCGCGCAAGGATCCGATCTCGCGCCCAGCGGCGACGTCCCAGAACGTCAGCGTCGCGGATGCCGAGGCCAGGATGTGTCCATCCGGGGAGAAGGCGACGCCATGCACCCAGTCGAGTTGGTCTTTGAAGCTCCATACCTCACGCCCGCTCGAGACCTCCCACAGCCCCACCATCCCATGGTCCGATCCCGCGGCCAGGAGACGACCGTCAGGGGAGAAGCAGACACCACCGCCGGCGTGGCCCGCGCCAAGGGTGGCGAACCGTTCGAGCCGGGCGACGTTGTCAACAGCGATAGTCTCGATAATTGCGACGGGCCAGGAGCCAGCGGCAGGCTGGAGGTTCCGCTCTTGGGCAGGCGCCCTGCGCACTGGCGGCGGCGTGCTCAGTGGCGGCGCCTCCGTCCTGATGGCTCTTTGTCCAGCATCGGCTGGAGTGGCCGGCGCTCCGGCCGGGCCCCGCGAGCCACGGCCCAGGAGGGCGTCGAGCATTCTGGTAAACCATGCCCGACCGGCGCCAGACTCGCTCTTCGGAGCGCCGCTCTCCGGTGGCGCGGCGGGGACCGTGTCCGTCGGCGCTTTGCTGCCGCAGTAGGCACAGTAGCGCACTGTAGCCGGAATGACGCGGCCACACCGCGGATTAAGGCAGCGCATGCCGCCAAAGCCGCCCTTCCGGTCGGACGACCGCCTTCCTGACTGGGAGGCTGTTGGCCATACGGGATCTCGGTTCGGGCGACAAGGGCAGGGCGTATAGCAATACGCCCCTACGGGCGTCGGCGGCCCTCGGTAGGGGCGTATTGCTATACGCCCTGGTCGCCGCACCAACCCAATCCGGCCAATGTCCAGCAGCATGGACCCTGGAGGACGACCACCAGCATTGGCACGTACGTCGCGGTAACCAGCCGAGAACCGGTGCTGCCCCACCCATCACAGTTTGGCCCCGCACTCGGGACAGTACCGGGACTTTACCGGGATCGAGCGGCCACAGTGCGAGCAGAAGCGGTTGCCGCACAGTTGATGCGTGCAGCTCTGGCAGTAGATGGAGTCCGCCGAGTTGGCGCGCCCGCATTTGGCGCAATGGACGGTCGCCGGGGGCTGCAGCGCGGGCGTGCCGGTCGGGGCTGGAACGGCCGATCGTGCCATCGAAGTCGCCGGCGCTCTGTTGGCCGTCTTGGCGACCGGCCTTGGTACGTCCTGTGCCACCATCTCCAGATCGGGGAGCAGCGCGACGGGCCGGCGACAGAAGCCCTCCAATGCGCCGGTCAGCCGCCGGACCTCGGCGTCGGGGCTAGCGAGAAGTCGACCCCAAATGGGGGTTTGTCCGGGAGCGCCATAGTCCTCGGCGACGAAGATGAGATTCTCACCAGTGTGGAACGTCCACAGGCGAGGGTCCGCTTTGACGGCAAGCAAGGAGAGATAGATCACCAGGTCGGAGAAGGCATCGGCATTCTCCTCGTAGTAGCCGCGCTCCACGCGCTCGGGGTGCTGATAGTTCGGGTGGCCGGACTCGCCGGGAGGCCGTCCCCGCCAGGCAGGGATGAACATGCCGTCGTAGTCCACCAGGCGGAGCCGACCGGCCGCGTCGACCAGGACGTTGCCGTGCTGGAGATCGCCGTGGGCGATGTGCGCCCTCCGCAGCGACGCAACCAACTCGCGCCACTGAGCGGCCAAGCGACTCAACACCGGCCCTTGTTCCAGCGCGTCGTTGACGTACTGGTGCAACTGCTTGCCGGCGATCCATTCCATGCGCACCAGCGGGTAGGAGTGGCCGCGCACGCGAATCCCTTCCGGCAAGTAGGCGAAATCCACCAGGGCCGGCAGGCGGAAGCCGCGCAAGTAGCGGCTGAGCGCGTCGTAGCGCTGCTGCTGGTCGGTCACCGTGCGGATGAAGCAGCGGACCGCGAACGCCCGGGCCGGGCCTTCAACCCGATATACCACCGCGAAGTTGCCCGAGGCGCCCAGGGGCAGCCCCAGGCGGTTGGCGGCCACGCTGCCGGCCCGCAGCTCGGCGTCGCTGAAGCAGTGCCGCGGGTTCTGGATCGCCGTGCTATAGTCGCTGGGCGACGGCCAGGCGATCACTTGCGCCATCCCGCGTGCTCCTACTCATCACCGTCGCGCGCGCTTGCGGCCACGACGCGTGCCTGCGCCGGCCGCTGGGGGCGGCCCATCCGTAGCATTGGGTCCGTCTTGTCCTATGTATGCCTGGAGCAGGGTGACGTCGTCGTCCCGAATTTCCTGGCCGCTGCGCAGCTCTGCCAGGAGGTTGCCGAGCTCCTCCTCGCCCATGGCTGCAAAACGCCGCCAGGGTGGCGCGTTCTGCTCTTCCTGGCGCAGCAGCCAGGCCGACAGCGCGTCCGTCGCCAGCAGGAAGATATCCCCCGGCCGGCACTCCCCGTCGACGCTACAAAGGCCGCGGAGGCTGCGCCGGTTGTACTCCGGGCGAGTAGAGAGCAGCGCGGGCGTGGTATCAAACTCGGCGGAACGCTCGACCGGCAGGTGGGCGAGGAGCTCCTGGCCACGGACCTGGAAGAGGCAGGAGTCCCCTACTGCCATCGCTTGCCAGCGGACGGCTGGGACCGGTAGACCAGGGTCAACGGCCGGCGCCTCGACGATCAGGCCCAACAAGGTGGCGAAAGCGCCCCGTCTCGCCTTTTCCGCCCCGTACCAGGGGAGATCGGCCCAGTTGATGCCGGCCTTCCACTCCTCGATCGGGGCGGCGAGCCACTGCTGGAGCAAGTCAGGATCCTGAGGTGGGGGCTCTCGAATGAAGGCCTCCGCCAGGGTCTGCGCCCAGCGGCGGGACTCGAAGGCGTCGCTCGCACCGTCGGCGACGGCGAGCAGCCCCCGTTCCACGTCGTATTGGTAGGCGTCCTCATTTTCCCGATCCTGATTCCCTGACTTGGCGATCGAGAAGCTTCGGACCTGGAGCCTCACCGTCGGGCCGCGGGCGACACCTAGCGGAGCTCCCGCGCCCGCGTGCCGATGTCCAAAAAACGGATCACCTCGACAATGTCCGCGTTGAAGACGAAGCCGCGGGCCTGCGCGCCGACCGCGTATCCCTCTCCCTTGGCGGCTTCCAGGATGTGCGGCGGGAGGGGGCTCGACATCTCGAAGAGCTGGCGCGCGTATTCATCGGGCAGCACATCCGCGCTGTCCGGATAAAGGATGGGCGCGCCCGGCTGCGAGGAGAGATGCAGGTTGAACAGCAGCAGCTCGCCGTCGCCCGTGGCCAGGCTACGCAGCTCTTGTGCTGGCTGCCTGGGATCGCCGTCGGTCGCTTCCCCGTCGGTGATGTTGATGACGATTGGTGGGAAGGAAGCCGGGTGGGCCTGCAGCCAGGGCTCCAGCAAGGAGCGCGCCTGCTCCAGCGCCTGGCACATTGGCGTACCCGCCTTGGCGACCGGGTCGAACCAGATGGGGAACTTCACCGTCTCCTCCACCAGGCCGCCCGCGCCGTCGTCCACCTTGCGGCGGCGCTCCTCCACCCGCGCTGGGTTGTCGGCGACCTCGCGCACGGGGAGCAGCGCCCGGTCGACCAGACTGCCGCCGAGCGCCGGCCCGACGCGAGCGCCATAGCCAAGCACGCCAACGTCGTAGTAGTTGCGCACGCCCTCCGTCTGGTCCTTGGTGCAGCGGATGGAGAGCTCGTAGAGCAGGCGATTGACGGCGTCGGCCAGCCGGGCGGCTTTGCTCTGCCCCGGCTCCCCGCCGAAGGGATCCGTCATGGATCCCGACTGATCGATTAAGAACAAGATGCAGCTCGGGGCCTGCCGGCTGATCGGCGCGGAATACGGCATCCGGAACGGTCCTTTCTGTCGCCGTCGGCGCCACAACCTATGGCGCGCACGGTCCATGCCATGGTACCGCCGGGGCGGCGCCCGGTGGGTATCGGTTCGGCGCTTCTCGGTATACTCTCGGTGTTGGGTGCGCTACGGCGGGAGGAACGCCCATGGTTGCGGTCACGGTCGATCAGGAGTATTGCGTTACGTTTCCGAAGGACGAGCGTGGGGATATCGAGCCCGGCCACATGCTGCTGCTTGAGCGGGTCGTGGAGGATTGCGCGCTGACTTATCGCCTGGCCAAGCCGGATAGCCCCTTCGACGTCCTGGCCGCCCATGCGCTGAATGAGTACCGAGCAGGCAGGACGCGGACCTTGCGTGAGATGGCGGCCGAAGAGGGCATCGATCTGGACGTCGAATGAGCGGTTTACGGCCCGTGTCCAGCAACAGAGTACAACGAAGCATCTAAAGGCACTCGAGTTCCAGCCGACTGCTTGCGCCCGCTAACGGGTGTCTCGAACTACGACGTCCTCAGGATCACTTCGTCTCCCGGCGCTGTCGCTATCTCCAGTACGGGCGCCTCATCCTGACTGGGGTATCGGACGACGCCGCCGGGAGTGCGTACGCTGGAGCCGCGGCTGCCAAATGGGTTGGCCAGTCGCAGTGTGCCGCCCGCCTGGCTGCGGACGCGCACTTCGCTGGTTTCGCCATCCACGCGAGTCGCGTCGAGCAGGAAGGCGCCGTCGGCGAGCACACCGGTGAACGAGGCGTCGCGCCAGGCGCCGGGCGTAGCAGGGAACACGCGCAGCACCCCGCCGTTGGGGGCGTTGGTCTGCGTCAGCAGCTCCAGCACCGCGGCGGCCGCGGCCAGCGCAGCCTCGACTTGCATGATGTCGGGGCGGCCGGCCATCACCGTCAAGCCCCGGACGACGGCGTCGTGGGTGGTGTAGTAGCCGGGACCCATGAAGGTACGCCGGAACATCTCCAGCAGGAGCGCCGCCATATCGCCCTGGCCGGCCCGAGCGTTCAGGATAGCTGCCCAGGGTACGCACCAGCCGGTCCAGGCGCCCATGCCTTCCAAGGTCTGGCGCCGCATGGAGTTGGCTACCAGCGACCGGTCCTCGTCGTCGCCGAGGGGGTCCAATAGCGCGAAGGGATACAGCGCCGCCAGGTGGGAATGGTGGCGATGGCTCTCCGTCAAGGGCTGCCCATCCCAGAGCAGCAACTCACGCTCGCCGGGCGAGATGGCGCTCGCCGCCATCACAGTACCCCGCAGGTCATGCCCCACGCGACCGATGCTGCCCATTGGCAGCCGGCGCGCGACATCTCGCCAGCGAGCCTGGTCGTCGCCTTCCAGCCCCAACGTCACGGAGGCTTCCAGCAGCGCCCGGCACAGGAAGTGGATGCAGGCCAGTTGGAAGCTGGCGTTGCGACCCCAGGCCCTCGCGCCGCTGCCGCCGAATTCCGGGGAGACGCCCACCGGCAGGCACAGCGCTTCGGTCCCGTCGCCGGACGGAGCGAGCATCGCCTCATAGGTGCGCATCGCGCCGCGCAGCAACGGATAGACAGTGTCGCGCAAGTACCCGCGGTTCATGCTGTGCCGGTAGCGCTGCCACAATAGCTGCGCAGCCCACGCCGTGGAGCCGTGGTCCGTCTGGCCCGTCCAGAAGCCGCCCATGCAGGTACCACGGTCGTCCACGGCGTGGGGCAGGAGGAGACCGTCGTCGATGCCGACGTAGCGCCGCGCATTCTCGCGCAAGAGCGGCAGCCAGCCCTGGAGCATTGACTCCAGCGGATCGAGCGTTTCCAAATGATTGCCGGCGTACGCCGGCCAGTAGCACTCCTGCACGTTGATGTTGAAGTGGTAGTCGCCGCTCCAGGGCGGCAGCCGGTGCTCCTCGACCCACGGCCCTTGCAAGGACGCCGCCGGCCCGCCTGGTACCGACAGGCCACCGAGCTTGTACATCCCCAGGCGATAGAGCAGCGTTGCCGTGGCGTCGGGAACCGTGATCTGAGGCGCCTGTGCCCACCACCGTTGCCACCAGGCCACGACTTGCTCGGCGAGCGCCGTGTAACCGCGGCCGGCCGCGTGCGCCAGCGCAGCGCGCGCGGTCTCCATAGCCACCGTGTCGGTGGCGCCGTTGACGGCGACGACGAACACCTCGGCGACGTCCGCAACACCGGCCTGTTGCTCGATCCGCCAGGCGACGCACAGCGCCGGCTCGTCCGGACGCACCTGCACCCAGCCGCCCTGACGGTCGTCGCCAAAGCGCGAAGGCGCGGGGAAGCCGTGCGCCTCCAGGTGTGCCACAACCTCGGCGGCGTTGGGAGGCTGTGCCTGTGCGGCGACCTCGGCGACGCCGGCGCCCGTCAGTTGCATAGCCAGAAGCGGCGCGTGGCGTGTGACCACCGCCCGGCCGCGCCAAATCCCGCCGGAGGACGTGCCGGAGAGCTCAGCCTCGCCACGTTCCAGGCCAAGCGTCCCGGAGCGAACGTTTGCGCCGCCGGCCAGCACCAGATCGACCCGCCCCATGGGGAGTCGCGTCGGCCGGTCGGGTCGCGCCTCGCCGTCGCCCGATCGCCCCTCGAAGACGCGGCGCAGCATTGCCTCGTCGTCTGCCTGTAGCCAGCGCTGCAGGTTGGCGTAGGTGGCCTCCTCCGGCCAGGCCCAGCCGCCGCTGTGCAGCCAGTAGTCCGCTCGGTTGACGGTCAGACGCAGAACATTGGAGTCCTGGCTTGCCCACAGCAAGGCGCCGAACGTGCCGTTACTCAGCGGAACGCCCTCGTGGCACTGTCGGGCTGGGAACCGCCACTCCAACGGCGCGCCGCTACCCACGCCGATCACCGACTCCATTGCCATGGTCGGAGCTCCTCCCTCTGTTCGTAATCCACGCTGCGCGGGTGCTCGCGATTGGCCTTGGCCGCCGCGGCGAGCATCTGGGGCCGGAAGAGCCGGTACAACTCCACCGACATCCGGCCCCGGTAGCCAGCACGCTCTAGGGCTTCCAAGGCAATAATTCCCTCCGGCGCGCTGTTCCCGCCCGCTACAGCATAGTCACTTTCGGCAGCGCCTTCCCCGCCACCTGCTAAGCTAGCCGCGAAAGGAAGATCGCACTGTGAAAGTCGCCTACGCCTTCCGGCGCGCCATGTATTACCCCTACACGGGGCAGCCGTTCCTTTTCCCGCCCAAGGAAACTCGCGCGCCCTGGCTGCGCAAGATCCAATCCCTGGGTTTCGACGGCATCGAGGTGGGCCTGGACGCCGCCGGCCGGGAGCCGAGCGAGCAGACAGTACGGGAGCTGCGGCGCGAGCTGGAGGATGCCGGCGTGCCCTGCGTGGTGGTGCGCGGCGGCGGCGGGCTGACGCACCCTCGCACCGCCAGGACGAGCCGGCAGCGCATGGCGCAGACGGTCCGCTTTGCCGCCTGGGTGGGCTCCTCGGTTGCCAATATGGGCATCACGACGCCGCCGACGCAGCCGCACGCGCCGGGCGTCGGCAACACGGGTGATGTTGCGTCGCAGGGTGGTAGCCGGACCGCCTCCGAAGAGGACTTCGAGCGCACCGCGGCCGCCTTTCGTGAGGTTGGCGACCTCGCCGCCGACGTGGGCATCGACATTTCCATCGAAGTCCACCAGCACTCCATCGCCGACAATAGCTGGGCTGCCCTACATCTGCTGGACCTGATCGACCGCCCGAATGTTGGAGCCAACCCGGATCTGGGCAACATCTACTGGACCTACGACGTGCCGGAAGAGACCTCGGAGGCGGCCATCCTGGCCCTGGCCCCGCGCGCCAAATACTGGCACTGCAAGAACCTCATGCGCATCCACATCCCCCAGCTCAACCAGGCCATCTTCCAGCGCGTCCCGTTGCCCGACGGCGAGATCGACTACCGCTTCGCCATCACGGCCATGCACGCGGCAGGCTACGCCGGCTATCTGGCCATCGAAGGTCTGCAGCTCGGCGACCAGATTGCCGGCGACGGACGCAGCGCGGACTACGCTCGCGGCATCTTGCGGGAGCTGGAGGGCTAGACGGTGCGTCTACGTTGTGGAGACAGCTTTTCACTGTCATAGCGTGGCGTTGCCAAGCCGGCGGTCGATGCGTTGGGGAAATATACGTACAGGAGGTTGGCGTTCTCTTGTTTTGATGCGGAAGTGGCGGCCTCGCAACGGGTCTCCTCTGTCCAGGAACAGGAGGTCGCCTTATCAATGTCATCCTGAGCGCAGCGAAGGACCCCCGGCACGCCGAACCAGCCGCCTAAAGGGTCCGCGCAGCGCGGACGGGCATGCCGGGGGTCCTTCGCTGCGCTCAGGATGACAATGGAAACGCTTCTACGTGAGCGAGCCTCTTCATTGTCACTTGAGGCCACCCGGCCCATCGGTTGCTCAGGGTGACAGTGGAAAGCCATACGGCGTCGGACAGCGCCGCGAACTTAAAGGACGCACCACTGAGGGAGTAGCACATGCGAGGACGAGTTGCCGTATCTGCCGGCGCTGGCCGCCCGATGGAGATTCGCGAGTACGACGTACGGCTGCCGAAAGCGGGTGAAATCTTGGTGCGGCTCACCGCCGCCTGCATCTGTGGTTCCGACCTGCACATTTGGCGGGGGGAGATACCGGGACTGACCGGCCTGCCCGGAGTTCCTGGGCACGAAATGACCGGCGTGGTCGCGGCGCTGGGCGCTGAGCGTCCGCACGACAGTATGGGCCGTCCGCTTGCCGAAGGGGACCGTGTCGCCTTTGCCTACTTCATGCCCTGCGGCGAATGCTGGGCCTGTCTGTCCGGCACGACCGGCTGCCCGAACCGCTACCGGACCCGCCGGAATCTCACCGTCGACGACGATCCGCACTTCCACGGCGCCTACGGCGACTACTATTACCTCCAGCCAGGGCAATGGATCTTTAGGGTGCCGGAAAGCATCCCGGAGGCGCTCGTCGCACCGGTCAACTGCGCGCTGTCCCAGGTGGTCTACGGGCTGAATCGGATCGGCGTCTGGCTGGGCGATACCGTGGTGATCCAGGGCGCGGGCGGCCTGGGGCTCTACGCCACCGCCGTTGCTCGCGACATGGGCGCCGGCAAGATCATCGCGGTCGATGCCATCCGCTCACGGTTGGAGCTGGCAAGCCAATTCGGCGCCGACGCGACGATTGACGTCCGCGAGGTACGCTCACGACAGGATCGCGTCGATCTGGTCAGGCAATGGACCAACGGCGTCGGCGCCGACGTGTGCGTGGAGGTCGCCGGAGCGACGGCGGTAGTGCAAGAGGGTATCGAGTACCTCCGCGTGGGCGGGCGCTACCTGATGATGGGGAACATCGTGGCTGGGGCGAGCACGGAGATCGTCCCGCACGACCTGATCCGGTCACCCAAGCAGGTGCTCGGCGTGCTGTCCTACGACCGCTGGGTGATTCCCCGCGCGCTAGACTGGCTGGAGCGCCGTCACACCGCCTACCCGCTCGACACCCTGGTAGCCGGCGTCTTCCCACTGGAACGGATTGAGGAAGCTTTTCAGGCCGCCGACTGGGCGGCAGGGCAAGGGCAGGTCGCTCGCGCCCTCATCAAGCTGACCGGCTGAGGACAACCGGTCGCGGCTTCTCTCACGGCACGGCTGATACCGTCCACCATTCGCCATAACATCCTTGGTATTTAGCGGCCGCGGCACGTCGGTCACTGCTTGGTGAGCACCGCGTTGACGAGGCCGGCCATCTGATGCAGCCCGTCTTGGACGGGCATCTGCCCCTGGAAGATCTTTCCCTGGAGATCGCCCGCCGGCTTGGTGATTTCCGCCCAGGTGGCATTGACGGCGGTGGGCAGGGGCGTTGTCCACTTGATCATGTCGAAGGCTGCTTTGCGATTGGCCGGCCCGAGCTTGGGGTCGTAGTACAGCTCGGCCGAGTCGTTGCGCACGGGCGCCAGCACGTCGGCGCGAGCGAGCAGGTCCATCGACGGCTTCGAGACCATGTCGGCGAGAAAGCTCCAGGCCGGAGTCTGCTGCTTACCGGCTTTGTTCAACACCAAGCCCACGATGTTGGTCGTCCCGCCGGCCTGGTGCGTGTTTGGTGATTGCGGTATCGTCGTGATGTTGTACTTGAACGACTTCAGTTTCTGGTTGTAGGTCTTCATCAGCCAGCTTCCACCGGGCGTCATGGCCAGCTTTCCGGCAAGGAAGAGGTCACCGGCCTTGCGGGCTTCCGCGTCCGGCGATACCCGATCTTGCAGGCTGAGGTTGGTCAGATAGGTCCAGGCCGCTGCCGACTCCGACGCATCGATAACGCACTTGGTGGAATCCTTGTTCAGGTAATCTCCACCATTGGCCCGAACCCAGTTGAGCCAGCCGGTTTCGATGCCCTGCGTGCTATCGAAGCCCCAGGAGTCGGTCTTGTCACCCTGTCGCTTGGTCAATTTCAGGGCGTCGTCGCGGAGGGCCGTCCAGTCGTAGCTGCTCGCGCGTTGCGCGAGATCGGTCAGGCCCGCCGCGTTGAGCAGGTCCGCGTTGTAGTACAGCACGATGGTGGTGTACATGTAGGGAAGGCCGTAGTTCTTCCCCTCAAACTTGTAGAAGCCGACGGCGTCCTGCCAGAACTGCTTGAGATCGGCCTGCACGCCGGCATCGCGAGCGACCAGGGGGTCGAGATCGGTGAGCAGACTCTTCTTGGCCCACGCCCAATAGTTGACATTGTTCATGAAGAAGATGTCCGGGCCCACGTCGCCGGCGATAGTGGTCTGCACCTTGTTCCAATAGTCGGAGGGCGACAGCACGTCGATGGTCACGCCCGAGTGCTGGGCGCTGAACGTCGTCACCATCTGCTTGACCGAGTCCACAGGATCGGCCCACCACATCCAGACTGCCAGGTGGCCCGCCACGGATGGCGGTACGGTGGAGGCGGAGCTGGCGGCAACTGACGCCGTGGCGGCGCTTGTGGTCGCGGCTGCCGAGGACGCCGCCACAGTCGTGCTGGCAGCTAGGGTCGTGGACGCCGCCGAGGATGTAGCCGCCGTGCTCGACGGCTGAGTCGCGGTCGCCACCGAGGACGCTGCTGACGCCGTGGTCGCCGCTGACGACGTGGTCGCGGCGCTGCCGCCGCAAGCGGCAAGCAGCGTTGTTCCCGCGAAGCCAAACCCGATCGTGGCGCTGAGCCGCAAGACGGCACGGCGCGAGAGGCAGTAATGCATCGGTATCGTCCCTTTCTGAGGCGCTGGCTGCCCGATGGCAGCGACCTTCAGCAGATCCGGCCGCGCCGGCCGGCGAGGCCGTGCGCGATCGGCTGCTCCCCTACCCAGCGCTCATCGGCCGGCTCGGAGGCGAGCTGATAGCGAGAGTCACTGGAGAGCCGCACACGGTTCGTCTGGTTGTCGATGCTGGCGTGGAGCGTGAACATGCTGAACGTCAGAACGTCGCCCATGTGGTATTCCGTCGTGAGCCAGCGTCCGCCCAAGGTATCTCGCAGGCGCGCCGCGTTCTTGGACAGGTGGCCGCTCCAGCGCTTCTCATTAGAGGCCCAGGGCTCATTGTTGGCATGATTGGCGCAGTAGGTATCGACGTCCCGCCGGCCATAGGTATTCTTGATCTGCTCCAGGCGATGGGACTGCTCCAAGATCATCAGACCGCCGGTGGCATAAGAGATGTCGCCCAACGGCGTCCAGGCGGTGTAGAGGTTGGGCGTGCCCCGTCCCATAAATACGATGTCGTAGTGGGGCGCGGCGGCCCGCCCGGGTAGGATCGCGCGCAGCCAGGTGTAGGAATAGTGCAGGACGTCACCGCCTAAGAAGCGGCGGTACAGCTCCATCATCCTTCCAGCGTAGAGCAGCTGCTGGAGCGCCGCCACGCGCCGCGCCACGTCGTTGCGCACCCCGGCTTTCCCCGTCCGGCCGTCCTGGCGCAGCACCGCCTCCAACGGCGGGAAGTCCGGATCCAGCAGCCCTTCCTCGGCCAGGATGCCCGTGACGCCGCGCCGGGCCTCCAGCACCAGCTCCCGGTCCAGGTAGCCGGGCAAGTAGAGGTAGCCATCCTCGCCCATCCGTTCGCGCAGCGCGTCCGCGTCGTCAATCAGATCAATGGAGCTACGGAGCTCGCCGAAGCACTCGGCGCGCGTATCGAGCTCGTGGCCGAGGGCAGTCAGTCGCGGGAGTTCCAGCGTAGGCATCGTTTGCGCCTCCTGTCACCACAGTATAGAGCACCTTGCCGTCGATCACGTAGACGAGCGCGAACTGACCGAAGATGCGCATGGGCCCAACAGGCGCCGGGCGATCGTGCCGCACGAAGCCAGTCTTCCAAATCGTGCCGACTTGGGCGACCTCGACCCTTCGTGACTGGAGTCGCGACTCAGCTATGTCGCTCACGGCATTCGCTCGCTACCAGAGGCCGCTCGGCTCGTGGAGGGAGCGCCGCAATATGGGATCACACCGGCGTTGCACGACTCACCAGGCCGTCCAGCCGCCGTCCACCAGCAGGGTATGTCCGGTGACCATTGCCGCCGCTGGACTCGCCAGGTAGACCACCGCCCCGACGATGTCCTCCGGCTCGGCGATGCGACCCAATGGGATGCGCGACAGGATATCCTCGCGTACTGCCGGGTCGCTCAGGCTTCGCTCGCCCATGGGGGTTCGAACGAAGGTCGGGGCCACCGCGTTGACCAGCACGTTGTGCTGTGCCCATTCGATGGCCAGCACTCTAGTCAAGTTGACCACCCCGGCTTTGGCAGCGCAATAGGCGGCGCGATTGAAGTAGCCAATGACGCCGTTCTGCGAGGCGATGTTGATGATGCGCCCACTCTTGCGCCGCACCATGACCCGGCCCGCCGCCTGGGCGCAGAAGAAGACGCCGCGCAGATTGACGTCGACGACGCGGTCCCAGTCGTCCTCGCTGACCTCCAGCGCCGGACGGGCCACCTGCACGCCCGCGTTGTTCACCAGCACGTCCAGCCGGCCCATCTCCTTTTCCACCTGGTCGACCAGCCGGCCGATTGAGGGGACATCGGTGACGTCCAGCGGCAGCGCCACACTGCGCCGGCCGGTAGCGATGACGCGGTTGGTGACGTCCGTTGCGCGGTCGAGGCGGTCCGGCAGCTCGGTGGTCACGACGTGGGCGCCGGCCTCCGCGAGGGCAAGGGCGATCGCCTCACCGATGCCGCTGCCGGAGCCGGTGACGAGCGCCACCTGATCGGTGACTTGCATACTCGGGAATTGCATGGGCGAACGATGGCATAAGGGACAGCTACTGTCAACCTCTCCCCCAACCCCTCCCCTACGAAGGGAGGGGAGCCTGCAAGGCGAGGTCAGCAAGCTTTCTCGCAGCACCAATGGTGGCTGCCATCAAAGGCAACGAGCGCTCCCGGTGAAGCTCCCCTCCCTTCGTAGGGGAGGGGTTGGGGGAGAGGTTGACAGGGCCCGCTGGACGGCCGCCATCAGCTCTGGCAGACTACGCATGTCGAGCTGTCATCAGCAATAGAAGAAAGGAGGCGACGAATCCTTGGCCAGCGTGAGCATCCTCCACATCAACGGCGCGGCCGTCGAGGTCGACGCCGATGCTGAGCGAACGCTGCTTAGCGTGTTGCGGGACGACCTTGGCCTGACCGGGGCCAAGTATGGCTGCGGCGAAGGGCAATGCGGCGCCTGCATGGTGCTGGTCAATGGCCAGCCTATGCCCTCCTGCATCGTTCTGGTAGGCGACGCGGCGGACATGCCTATCCGCACTGTCGAAGGCTTTGCCGAGAATGGGGCGCTCCACCCCATCCAGCGGGCCTTTCTGGAGGCCGGCGCCTTGCAGTGCGGCTACTGCACGCCGGGCATGATCGTCGCCGCCGCCGGGCTGCTGGAGCGGCAGCCCGATCCGACGGACGAGGAGGTGATCCGCGCCATGCAGGGGAACATCTGCCGTTGCGGGACGTACGTGCGGATCAAGGAGGCCATCCGGCGTGCCGCTGTGGCGATGAGGAATGGCCAGTCGTTGGAGGGAACGAGATGAGCGGCGTAGGTTCGACTGCCGGTAGCGTCACCGCTGATCGGCGCGGCGTCCGACCCGACGACGCCGAGCTTGGCGCCTGGCTAGACCTGGCCGACGACGGTACCGTGACCGTCTATACCGGCAAGGTTGAGGTGGGCCAGCACATCCGCACCTCGCTGGCGCAAATCGTGGCAGATGAGCTTGGTCTTCCTCCGGACCGTGTGCATCTGGTGATGGGCGATACCGATCGTGTGCCGTTCGACAGCGGCACATTCGGCAGCCGTACCACGCCCACCATGGGCGCACAGTTACGTAAGGTCGCCGCGGCGACACGGGAGCTTCTGCTCGATCTGGCGGCGGAACGCTGGGGCGTGGGGAGGGACGAACTCTCGCTCAGCACGGGGAAGATCTGCCATGCGGCGTCCGGTCGTTCCGTTCCTATTGCGGAGCTGGCCGGCAGCGGCGCGCTCCGGCGTCATGTCCCTGTGGAAATGCCTACGATTCGGACGCCTCCGCAGGCATCCGCCAACCTGTCCGGCGCTGGCAGTGAAGCGTGGGCGGCGGTCACCGGCCAACATCAGTTCACGCCGGACGTCAGCCGGCCCGGCATGCTGCGCGGCACGGTGCTCCGGCCTTCTCGCCCCAATTCCTCCTTGGTGACTGTGGACGTCGGTGGGGCCGGAGCCATTTCCGGAGCTACCGTCGTCCGTGACGGCGCCTTTGTTGGCGTGGTGGCGCCGAACGAGCACATCGCCTCGAAGGCGATCCAGGCGATCCGCGCCGAGTGGACGACGCCCGAGTCACCGGAGCAATCCGAGTTATTCGACTATCTGAGGACGCATCCCGCCGAATCCACCGGCAACGCCTGGTCGTCGACGACGCGGCACGACCAGGGCGACCTGGCAACGGGGCGGTCCGTCGCGGAGTACCGCTTCGAGCAGACCTACACGGTGGCGTACATCGCCCACGCGCCACTGGAGCCACGGGCCGCGGTGGCGGAGTGGGAGGACGGCAAGCTGACGGTATGGACAGGCACGCAGCGACCGTTCGGCGTGCGCAGCCAGCTTGCCGAGGCCTTCGCCATCCCAGAGGAGCAGGTGCGTGTCATCGTGCCCGATACGGGTTCCGGCTACGGCGGCAAGCATCAGGGCGACGCGGCGCTGGAGGCGGCGCGGCTCGCCAAATCCGCCGGCAAGCCGGTCAAGCTGGTCTGGACTCGGGAAGAGGAATTTACGTTTGCCTACTTCCGCCCTGCCGGCGCCATCGACATCGCCAGCGCCGTGCGGAGCGACGGCGCCATCGCCGCCTGGGAGTTCCACAACTTCAACTCGGGCGCGGCCGGCATACGCACCCCCTACGACGTGCCGAACCAGCGCATCGAATACCACCCGGCGAAACCGCCCTTCCGCCAGGGATCCTATCGCGCCCTCTCCGCCACCGCCAATCACTTTGCCCGCGAAGTACACATGGATGAGCTGTCGCACGCCATCGGCCAGGATCCGCTGGCCTTTCGCCTGCGCAACCTGCGCGATCCGCGCATGCGCGCCGTGCTGGAGGCCGCGGCCGAGCGCTTTGACTGGGGCCGAACCGATCCCCTGCCACATCACGGAGCGGGCCTGGCCGTTGGCACGGAAAAGGGCAGCTACGTCGCGACCTGCGCGGAGGTCGCCGTGAATCCGACGAGCGGGCGCGTCACGGTCGTGCGAGTTACCGAGGCGTTCGAGTGCGGGGCCATCGTCAGTCCCGACAACCTGCGCAACCAGATCGAAGGCGCCATCGTTCAGGGGCTCGGCGGCGCGCTCTACGAGAGGATCGACTTCGCGGACGGCAAGATCCTGAATCCGCGCTTTTCGCGCTACCGCGTGCCTCGGTTCGCCGATGTGCCGCGTATCGAGACCGTCCTCATCGATCGCCGAGACCTGCCCTCCGCCGGCGCCGGCGAAACGCCGATCATCGGTATCGCGCCGGCTGTGTCCAATGCTATTTTCGCCGCCACCGGGCGCCGCCTGCGCTCGCTGCCGATGCTGCCCGACGGGGTGCTGCCGACCGGTCGGTAAAGGGTAGGTAGCCAGCGATGTACATCTCCGAGCTGGTATGGGATGCTTGGAACGAGGAGCACATCGCGAACCAGGGGGTTGAGGCAGAGGAAGTGGAGCAGGTGATTCTGAACGAGTACTTTGCCACCCGCGCTCGTTCGGGCAAGTATCGCCTTATCGGTCGCACAGATACTGGCCGGTATTTGGCAGTTATACTAGGTTCTCGTGGCGGCGGTATCTTCTATGTCGTTACGGCTCGGGATGCCACACACGGCGAGCGCCGACTGTACGGTCGGCGATGAGGCAACTAGGGATGAACAACATTCGCAGGGCAACGGAGAGCGCAATTCCAGAATTCAAGTCGATCCAGGAAGAAGCGGTGTTCTGGGATACCCATGATACGAGCGAATTTGAGGATGAGTTTGAGCCGGTCGACCTACAGGTATCGCCCGAGCTGCGGAGTCGCCTGGAGCGGAGATCTCGGGACAAGCAATCGCGCCGGGTCGTCCACCATAACTGACACGGCGGAGCGTCAACTGTGCAACTGTTGGCGTGCCCTGGGACGGCCTAGGGTTGCGGTTCCCCAGGCAGGTTCTTCCCTAATTCTTGCACCCGTCTGAGGACGGAAGACTGCACGCCGGCCCGCCTGAGCGCGGCAGTCACTTGCTCGGCGGCTTCGGCGACGGCGGCGGCCTCCTGGGAGCGATAGCCCGCCCTGGTCGTTCGCTGGCCCCACTGAACCGCCGTGCGCAGCGCCTCGAGCTCGAACGGCTTGCCGAGGTAGCCGACCGCGCCAATCTCCTGGGCGGTCTTGCGCTCCCGCCCGCTGGCCGACATGATCAGGATAGGCAGCCCGGCGCCATAGAGGTCACGCAACCGCGTAGCGACCTGCTGACCATCAAGATCGGGCAGCAACAGGTCGAGCACGACCACGGCAGGACGCCGCTCTCTTGCCCGCGCCAGGGCATCGCGCCCGTTCGTCGCCGTCTCTACCAGGAAGCCTTCGCGCTCCAGGAACCACCGAATCATCTTCAGGATGTCTTCATCATCGTCGACCACCAGGACCGGGGCCCCGTGGCCCCTGGCGGAGAACGGCGGTGCGGCGAGGTCCCCCTCAGTCGGGCTAGCCCCTTTTTCCGACTCGGCCGGAGGACCGCCCGATCCGAAGCCCGGATCGGCCGACCCTTGGGCGCTGAATTGTGGAGCGTACTGCGGGTGGGGCTCCATAGTGAACTGTGGAATGGCGAAACCTTCTCTCCCAACCGCGCTATGCTACCGCACAGCGGCGAGCGGCGACAAGCAACGGTGCGCGCCCGACAGTGGGAGTAGTCCGAAACGTCCGCCGCTATTGTGGAGAAGAGCGCATGTTTATCGTCAATCCCGCACCGGCGGTCGCCGAGCTGACCCGGTTGTATGGCGGCGAGCGCTTCGATGATGGCCGGCCGCACCTCCCGGACGACCTCATCGAGCGCATGGCGAAGGTGACCACCGAGGAGGCCTGGGGCGTGCTGCGCCGGCACGGCTACCATCACCAATTCGAGGGCAACTGGCTCAACACGCATCCCGAGCGCATCCTGGTTGGTCGGGCCGTAACGGCAGTCTTCGTGCCGAAGCGACCTGACCTGCACGATCTGGTCGAGGAGAGCGGCAAGTCGGAGGGACGCATCGGCGGACAGAATTCCTGGGTCATCGACACGCTGCTGCCCAACGACGTGATGGTGGTCGACCTGTTCGGCAAGATCAAGGACGGCACCTTCGTCGGGGATAACCTGGCGACATCGCTGCGCTCGCGGACACGGGCCGGAGCGGTGATCCACGGCGGGATCCGCGACTTCCAAGGCGTCTCGAAGCTGTCGGACCTCGCCATCTTCACACGTGGGCTGCACCCATCAGCCATTGCCGACGTGACACTGGCCGGCGTCAACGTGCCGGTGCGCATTGGCGACGTGACGGTACTCCCCGGCGACGTGGTGTTGGGGACGCCGACGGGCGTCATCTTCATCCCCGCGCATCTGGCCCAAGACGTGGTGCAGCGCTCCGAAGACGTGCGCGTGCGCGATCAGTTCGGTCACCAACGGCTGCGCGAAGGCCGGTACACGCCGGGGGAGATCGACCGCGCCTGGAGTGCCGAAATCGAGGCCGACTTCCAGCAATGGCTTCGCGAGAGGATAGCGTAACGCCGGCACGATCACGGCCGCGCAGCGGAGCGCGTCGGCGCGTACAATCGGCCAGCAACACCGGCGGTGTGGCAGCCGGCATTTGGACGCCGGGAAGAAAGGCAACCCATGTACCTCGGAGAACAACTGGCGGACCTCTCAGACCGAAAGCTGACCTGGGCAGCCCAGTTGGGCGTGGAGCACCTGGCGGTACAGACGATCAAAGACATCGAGAACGAAGACGGTACCTGGCGCGTGCAGTCGATCAAAGATGTGCAGCGGCGGCTGGCCGGCTTCGGTATGACGATGGACGTGCTCACGCTCGATCTGCAGTCGGCCTATATGACGCGGCAGCGTTTCCCGGGCATCATGCGCGGTCTGCCCAGTCGCGACGCGGAGATCGAGGTCATCAAGCAGAACGTGCGGGCGGCGGGCGAAGCCGGCGTGCCGTGTCTGAAGTACAACCTCAACTTCCTGGGGGTACCTCGGACCGGGCGGGCGCCCGGCCGCGGCGGGGCTCGCTACAGCCACTTCAACATCGCCGAATGGGCGGACCATTCCCTCACCGAGGCCGGGCCTGTCTCTGAGGAGCGCGCCTGGGAGGCCATCACCCACTTCCTGGAGCGCGTCGTTCCGGTCGCCGGACAGGCGGGGGTACGCCTGGCCTGCCATCCTCACGACCCCGCCGTGCCGCGCGACACGGGGTTGCGCGGTGTCCACTGCGTGCTGGGCAGCGTGGATGGCCTGAAGAAATTCGTCGACATCGCCCCCAGCAAGTACCACGGCCTCAACTTCTGCCAGGGCACCGTCGCCGAGATGTGCGAGCATCCGGCCACCGAGGTGATGGACGCCATTCGCTACTTTGGCGAGCGCGACAAGATCTTCATGGTGCACTTCCGCAACATCAAGGGCGGTTTCCTCAACTTCGACGAGGTGTACCCCGACAACGGCGACGTCGACTTCTTCCAAGCCATGCGCCTCTACAAGCAGCTCGGCTATCAGGGGATGTTCCTGCCCGATCACGTGCCGCAATCCGACGCCGATCCCGATGGCGAGCGGCAGCACTCCTTCTGCCTCGGCTACACCAAGGCCCTCATCCAGGCGGTGAACGCGCTGCCGAGCTAGGCAGCGTCGCCTGACAGATCGAGCCTGGCGGCAGGCGGGCCCTCACCCCCGGCCCCTCTCCCGCCGAGCGGGCGAGGGGCCGGGGGGTGAGGGCCCGCGTCGCTCCTATCTCACCGCCACCCGCTCCCGAACCAGCACCTCGCGCAATGCCGACAACACCTGCTCATCCTCGCCCGGCTCCAGCGTCTGCGGATTGAGGGCGATGGCATCCTCTCCGGCGGTGCTCACCGCGATTCGCGGATTGCGGCTCCAGAGCGCATCGACGACCTGGTCCCGCGTGAGCGGGCAGGGCGGCTGCACGTGGACGACCGCGCGGCCATGGGGCTGGCCGGCCTCACTGGGAAAGGTGCGCTCCGCTGCCACGCCGGGAATCCCGGCCAGCCCGCGCAGCCAGCGTTGGACGGAGGCTTCGTATCCAGCCAGGACAGCCGGCTCGTCCTGCGCCAGCGACCACTCCACCGCGGCGAGGAGCCCCATCAACTCTTCCTTGCCCACCTTCATCGGACGGCCGATGCTGCTGTTAGGGTTGCCGTTGGCTCGACAGGCGTCGATGAGATCCGGGCGGCCCAGCACCAGGCCGCTTGATTGGGGACCGCGCAACCCCTTGCCGCCGCTGAAGATGGCGATGTCGGCGCCTTGCTCGCGAGTGAAGTGCCACAGGTTGCTGATCGGTGGAATCTGCGCGGCGGCGTCGACCAGCACGGGAACTTGGCGCGCGTGCGCCAGGGCGACCACCCGCGGCAAGGGCAGCCCGGCCGCGGCATAGCGGGCACTGGCGAAGAAGAGGACGCACGCTGTTCGCTCGGAAAAGGCGCCTTCCAACTCCGCGACGGTCGGACCGATCTCCCGTAGCCGCGCCCCGGTCTGGCGCGCGGCGTAGTCATAGCCGTTGCGCTGGCCTCGAAAGACGATGACCTCGCGTGGCATGTCGTCGAGGTAGGGGAAGGCGCCGATGCGCTTGGGATCGGCGCCGGCGATGCAGGCCGCGACCGACAAGCATACGCCGGCAGCGGCTCCGGACGGTACGTAACAGGCCTCATTGCGGGTGAGCTGAGCGAGGCGTTCGCCCACGCGCCGTTGTAGCTCCAGCAGGTCCACAAAGGCGCCGGAGGCGCCGACCATCGCCTGCACCACCGAGGGCGGCATGCGCGAGCCGCCCAGTTTGGTGAGCGTCGCCGCCGCGTTGACGACCGGCCGGACTTCCAGATCTGCGTAGGTGGTCATAGCATCATCTCCTCGTTACGCTCTTGAATACCAAGCTGCCTGGCCATCCAGGCGTCGAGCTGCTCATGATCGCGGGCTCCTTGATGGGTGAGGGCGTAGCCGTCGACCGGTCCCGCCAGCGCCCGGGCGAGCGGCTCCAGCCAGATGCCGCCATCGGACGCGGCGGTGGTGTAACCGGGCAGCATGGTCCGTGCCGTCACTGCCGGAGCGTGCCAAAGCGGGTCGAAGAAGCCAACGGTTTGGGCAACGGCCGACTGCCGTTCCGGGAAGGTGCGCAGGTAGTCGTTGACCTCTTCCGTGGGGTAGCTGTCGGTGCGCTCGCGCGCCTCCATCAGTCGGTAGAACTGGAAGCCGGAGGTCTGCACGGCCGCATAATGGGAGCGTCGTGCCGAGGTGATCACCGCCAGGTCGCCGCCGACAATACCAACTCGCGTCGCGTCCATTTCCGGCCGAGCGAACAAAAACTCGGCGCCGCGCAGACAGTCGGCGGCGATGCCTCGATAGACGTAGCTCCGAGGGTCGTCAATCCCCTCGGTGAGCAACCCGGGGTAAGCGGCGGCGAACGGCCGGTCGGCCAGGCGCTGGCCGCGGTGCATGAGCGTCAACACGACGTAGCGCCGCCGGTCGGCGTAAGGGGGAACGTGGTTGACGCTACCGTAGCCTGGCATGCGCAGCAGCCCGGCGAAGGGTCCAGGCCCGACCGGCACGCTGTAATAGCCGAAGATGCGATATGGCCCGACGCTGGTCAGCCTCACAGCATAGACGGTGCAGAACTCGGTACAGCGGAGCGGCAACCGCTCCAGCTCCGGGGCAGGTTCGTACCTTGCCAGCTCCTCGTCCACGCCCGCCCAGTAGTCGGCGAAATCGGGCGGGCAGTCTGCCTGCAGGGTCATTGCACCCTCCAGTTTGGCGAGGTTGGCTGGTGCGGGGATGGCCCCCCACCAGCCCATCCTGCCAATACGGCCATCCATCGTTCGGTCAACGCGATCGCTCGTCGCCGTGGCATCGCGCCCAAGCCGCTCATCTGACCGCCGCTGCCGGGTGCAAGTGCTCAGCCAGGAACGCTCGCACCTTGGCCGTTTCCCAGTAGGAGCCGGCATCGTGGGCACAGCCGGGGTGCGCGTGCAGCACCTTCGGGCAGCGCATGGCGTGGTACACGGCATATCCGGTTTCCGGCGGGCAGACGTCGTCCTCCAGGCCGATGTACACCAGCATCGGGCAGCGAATGAGCGGCGCGAAGTTGACGCCGTCGTAGTAGTTGAGCGTGGCGCGCACAGCGGCCTTCCGCTCCGGGTACAGGCGCAGGTAATCGTTGATCTCTTCATACGGGTAGGAGTGCGTCAAAGCGGCAGCGTCCATCATGCCGCAGAGATACGGCGCCCCTGCCGCACCGCAGGTCACGGCGTCGCGTCGCAGGGCGGCGGTGATGATGGTGAGCGCGCCGCCCTGGCTGCTGCCGTGGACGCCGATCCTCGTACCATCTACCTCCGGGCGCGTGCGAACGAAATCGACGGCGCGGCAGGCGTCGACGTAGAAACCGCGGTAGCCATAGGTGTGCCGGTCCATCGCGTTGTGGACGAGGAGACCGGGATAGCCGGGATTGAAACGATCATTGGAGCGAAGCTTGCCGCGCGGAGCGACGCCCACCGCGGCGTAGCCCATTTTCGCCCATGCCTTGGGCAAGGTCGGCTCCGAGATGTACCCGGGGACGATCAGCAAGGCGGCGTAGGGTGGCGACAGATACGCCGCAGTCGGCCGGCAGTACCAGCCGGCAATGCGCAGTCCGTCCAGGCTGTCGTAGTGGATCTCGTACACGTCGACTTCCGCCGTCGACCGGTGCGGCGCGCGCTCGACGGCGGGGTTGAGTGGGATCGCCGTTGCCTCCGCGAAAATGGTCTCCCAGAAACGGTCGAAATCGGAGGGACGGACGACGCTAGTACCGTACGCTTCCGGGGAGACGCCTCGCTGCAGCACATTCACTCCTTGGCTGGCCCTTGCCGGCGCAGTGTAGACAACCGCCGGCAAGGGCACAAGCAGCAAGCAGCCTAGGGCTGGATCGGTACCTGCAATCCCCCATAGGGGTTGCACTGCCCGTACTGGACGTAGGAGTCATTGAGCAGCTTGTTCATGGAGCGCAAGGTCGTCTCCATCGATGCCTTGCCCAGGAACACCTGACTGATCTCCTTGGAGTACTCACTGTAGGCGTCCAGCGAGCGGTAGTGACGGAAGTGGATGCCATACGGGTGCTTGTAGGTGTCTGGGAAGACGGACACGTGCGCCGGTGGCGGCGTGGTCGCGTACATCGACTTGAGCGCGTTGTAGCTCGGCACCTCGACTTTGGTTTGGGCGAAGTAGGTCTGCACAGTAGGGCTGGCCAGCCACTTGATGAAATTATAGGAGAGGTCGACTTGCTTGCCGGACGCCGCGGCCTCGTTGGGATTGCCGGAAACGATGGGGGTGCCGAGCTTGTTCTTGGACTGGCTAGGGAACGGCGCCACGTCCCACTCGTACTTGCCGGCCATCTGGGCAAGGTTCTGCTTGACGTTGGCGGAGGCGCGTATGTAGACAGCCGTCTTCCCTTCGCGGAAGGGATCCTTCACTCCCGCCTTGGTGAGGTCGGCATTCTCCGCGTCCGTCAGCACGCACCGCTTCGTGTTCACTAGGTCCAGCACGTAGTTGTGGGCAGCGATGGACTCCGGCGTATCGAGGGTGTACTGCATCTTGTTGAAATCGGCCCACGTCCCGCCAAAGGTCCATACGAACATACCGTTCGATTCGCTCATTCCGGTGTACCCCATCTGCAGCCCCCACTGCGTGGCTTTGCCGTCGGCGCCGCGCTTGGTCGTCTGCATCGCAATGTTGACCATGTCGTCCAGCGTCCACTGGCCGTTCAGATCGTCCCAGGGGTCCTTTGCTCCTGCCTCTTTGAGGAGCGTCTTGTTGTAGTAGACCTGGCGCGGGTCGTTGTCGAACGGCATGCAGAGGTTTTTGCCGCACCAGAACTCCAGGCCCATGAGGCCGTAGTCCTTGGCAAGGTCGATCTTGTCGGCCTTGAGCCGGCCGGTCAAGTCGAGAAAGACGCCCTGGTCCCACAGCTTGACGTGGCCGAAGTTGTTGGCGTTCATGGTGTCGGGAGGCGAGCCCCCGGCGAATTCCACCGGTAGCTTGTCGACGAAGCCGTTGTAGTCCAAGACCTGGATGTTCAGCTTGACGTTGTTCTGCTGCTCGAACTGTGGGAACAGTGGCTTCAGGTTGTCCATCATCTCCTGCCACCAGGTCTGGTAGAGCAGCGTGGGCGTGCCCTTCACCACCGGCGCGGTAGTCGGCGCTGTCGTGGGCGAGGCTGCAGCAGACGAGGAAGCGGATGCCGAGGTGGCCGCCGCGGCCGACGTGGCGGGGGCGGCCGACGACGTGGCAGAGGACACCGCGGATGATACCGCGGAGGACACGGCCGACGCTGCCGCGGTATTGGTCGCGGCGGCAGACACAGCGGAGGAGGCTGCCGACGCCGCGGAGTTCACGGCGCCGGCGCCGGCGCCGCCGCAGGCGGCAAGGAGGGGCAGGCCCACCACCGCGCTCGCGGCGATGGCCGAAAGACGGAGGAATCGGCGTCGGGAAGCGGTACCAGACTGCATGCTGCGGGTATCCTTTCTGGACGATAGCGCGAAACGTTGGTCGCCGTTCGACAGGAAGACGTCGCTGAGATTGCCGGGAGTATAGTCAAGACGCCTGATCGTTGCAAATGAACAAATGGTTCCCACATTCCAATCACCCGCCAACCGTAAACTGCCCAACCCGTACGCCCTCAGCCGGCAACGGCTTTCCCGAGGCGTCCACGCCGGCGGCCGGCTTGCCCGTCGTGTGGTCGGCCCAGCCGAGCCAGACGGCATAGGTGCTGGCGGGCAGACCGTCCGGTAGGGGCACGACCGGAAAATCGCGTACCCGGTCGCCGGCCTTCCACAGTTGCGGCATGGCGACGTTCGCCATCGGATAGTCCCGGTCCACCGCCACAATCGTTCCATCGGAGCCGGTGATGCGCAATACGGGGGTGAGCTCGCCGCTTGGCGGCGCGGCGACATCCCAGGTGAAATCACCGAGCACTTGATTGTCCAAATGGTCGACGTGAGCCGCTACGAGATACACGCCCTTGCCAAAGCGCGGACCAGCAGGTGGTTTGGCCCCGCCGGGCTGTAGCGACCCGACTTCGCGGGTTCGCGGACCGCTGGGCAGCAGGTCCACCGTATAGACGGCGGCGACGGTGCGGACCAGCCGGCCGAAGTCGAAGAGGCTCGCCGGGGCGCCGTGGGCGTTGAAGTCGTACCTCCAGCCATTGACGTTGGGGAAATACGTCCGCGACTCCACGTTCGGCTGGATGCCGCGCTCGACATACACCGAGCGCCCCAGACCAATGTAGGCCGGCAACATGGTGATCCCGACGTGGCCGACGGGATATTCGGGTCGTTTCACGGTGAACCAGGACGGCACGTTGAGGAATAGCAGCGGGCGACCGCCGAGGGACGCCGCGGCGTCAGCCACGCCGGTCACCACTTTGGTCCCAGCTGCCATCATGTCGCGGCGGACGCCGATAAAGGCTACGCTCTGGCCGATCACTGCCAGCAGGAGGGCACAGCTCCCTGCGCGCCAAACCCAGGTGACCGGGCGCCATGGCCAGCGCAGCGACGGCAACAGGCCCCACAGCGCGGCAATGCCGACGGCAGCGGGATAGAGCAGCCGCGGCGCATCTACAACGTAGCTCCAGGACAGGAGTAGCCAGGAAGGCGCCAGGAGGATGAGCGACGTTGCCAGCGCCAGGAGCGGAATCCAGGGTCGGTGCGCGGCGACATAGACGAGAAGCAGCAACAGCAAGGTAGCGGCTATGGCGGGCCACAGCGCGGCAACCGGATCGAATCGCCAGCTCCGACCGACGGCGTTCAATTGCGCGGCGACCGGGTAGATGACGCCCTCCAAAAAGAACTGCCCGTTTGGCAGCAGTGACGCCGGGGTCCATGCATCTTGCCGGGGGAACTTCGGCACCGTCAGCCAGGTCAGCACGTACAGCATGGTTATCGCCAGGTAGAGGAGCGGCCACCAGGACGGCTTGCGCGGGCGGGCGCGCTGCCAAATGACGAGCTCCAGGCCAATCAGCAAGGGCAGCAAGGAGACGCCGCTCTCATGCGACCAGAGGCCGACCAGCCCGGCGGCCAGTGATCCTGCCAGACGCCTCCAATCGCCGGTCGCTCGCGCGTCGTAGTAGAGCAGCAGCGCCAGCAGGATCGACGCGGTGACCAGCGGGTGGAAGAGGGTGACTGCTACGAAGACGGCCTGGTAACTGAACGGGAAGGTGATGAACAGCGCTGCCGCCAGTAGGCCCCAGTGCCCACCGGTGAGGCGCCGGAGTAGCAGATAGAGGAGCCAGGCGCTGAGCGCGTGGGCAAGCAGGGTCAAGCCGTGCAACGTTGCCTGGCTATAGTAGCCCTGCCAGACGCGCAGCCCCTTCCAGATGAGAAACGGAATCGGACGGTAGTAGCTGTAGCCCTCCGACGAGCTCACCATCGACCAGACCGAGCGACCCCCGGCGCGCGGCAGGTCGATCGGATCGTCGAAGGTGAAGGCGAACGTGAGCGCCTGGCCGTAGACCGCCGCGACCAGACCAAGGCAGAGCAGGAGGGCGACCCAGGCGCCGTGGCGATCCAATTGCCGGCGCGCTTTGGTCACGACGTCCGCGATATCTCCCGTCCCGCGTACGGCCCTCGAGAATGAAAGCGACCGCAGTCGCCCCGGTCGGTTAGCCGCCGATCGCAATCGCGGCCCCGGCATTGCCACCACGTCGGTTAGTGCCTGCTTTCACCGCGGTCACGCGCTGTGCGCATAGGCTGACACGGCGTCGTACACGGCGCGCAGGGTGAAGTCGGGTTGGACGAAGGCAAAGTAATCCTGCGCGGTACCGGTTCTCGCCGGCAGGCGAAAGTCCCACATGCACAGCGCCAGCAACCAAGGCCAATCGGCGGCGAGGCGATAGGCCTCCACCGTGTTGCGCGCGCGTGCCGCGGGCGGCACAGCGTGGGTCCAACGCGGCGCATCGTTCCAGCCGGCCTCGGTGATGAGCGCCGGCTTGGCCGCGTCACCGTACTTCAACATGATCTGGCGTTGCAGCAGGACGCGCTGGAAGTTCAAGCGGCTGTCGTCGGCGGGCGCGTTAGCGGCCTGGACATCGCCGTACCCGTGCATCCCGAGTACGTCGAAGTAGGGAGCGGCGCCCGCGGCATAGAACCTGTCCAGGTACGTCAGATCGTTGAGGGCGACAACACCGGTGTCGAGATTGGGGGCCAATCCGGCCGAAACGACCTGGACATCGGGGTTGGCCGCCTTGACCATGGGGTATACCGTGCGCAGCATCGCCGCGTAGCCGCTCGGGTCGGGAGGCCGGTAGCCCCACTCGAAGCTGAGGTTCGGCTCGTTCCACACCACCAGGTAGCGCACTTTGTCGCGATAACGCCGGACGAAGCGGGCCAGAAACTGTCCGAACACCGGGTACTCGCTACTGTCCAGGTAGCGCTCCGTGCTATTGGCCGGCCTGGCCCAGTAGGGGACCATGTCGACACGCGCCGCCAGCGTGAGACCTCGCTCGGCAATCGCATTGACTACCATATCCGCGTGGTTCCAGCCGTAGACGCCCGGCGCCGCCTCCAAAGCTACCCATGGAAAGTACTCGACCGTCCAGGCCGCGCCCATCTTGACCACCAGGTCCAGCGTTCGGGCAACCTTGGACGCCTCGACTTCACCGGTCAGGCGGGTGTGCACACCCACTTTTGGATGGCGCGCCACGCTGGTGAGGAGTGGTTTGGCCGGCGTTGACAAGCAGCCGGAAACGAGCGGCACGACCAGAGGCAGACTCAGGAATGCTCGCCGACGCACGCTATGAGTGTAGCCTACGTTTCAATACCCTCAAACGGGCCGTAAACCCTGAAGCCGCAACCCTCCGAGCGCCGACGCCGGCATTATTCCACCTGCCGCCCTTCCTCAGCCCCCCTCACGGGCATTGTAGCGTATTGGCTGCTTGGCTCGCATGGGGTACCGCTGTCGCCGCGCGTACCTCGGCTGGGTATCCTGGGGTGTGGCGACCGGAACCGGTCGCCGCGTCATGCGTTAAGGACGAGGTGATGAGCACGAATAGCCGGAAAGGACATCCGTGATCCGTACGTCCCGCCGTCAGGTCTTGGGCGCGTTGGGGGCCGCTGCAGTCGGCGTGCTGGCCGGATGCAGCCGACCGCTGTCCGCCCCGCCAACGGCTGCCCCGGTTGGCGTGTCCCCCTCCGCGCTCTCCAACGTCTTTCCCTTCGGAGCAAACACGTTTCTCAGTGGCGAAGTCGAGATTCCCAAGCGTGAGCGCAGCGTACAAATGCTCAAGGACGCGCACATCGGCTGGATGAAAGAACAGTTCCTCTGGGATCAGATCGAGCATCAGCGAGGCGTCCTCACCTGGGACAAGTACGACGAGATCGTCTCGCTGGCCAACAAATACGGGGTCAAAGTCATCGCCCGGCTGGATTTTCCGCCCGCCTGGACACATCCCGCCAAGCCCGCGTTCAACGCTCCGGCCGACAAAGACGACGACTACGCCCAGTTTGTGGAGACCTTCGTCAAGCATTACCAGGGTAAGGTCGCGGCCATCCAGATTTGGAACGAGCCCAACCTTGCCGCCGAGTGGGGTGGCAAACCGCCCGACGCGGCAGCGTACACGCGACTGCTCAAGGCGGCGTACGCGCGAGCGAAGGCGGCCGACCCAAACATCATCGTATTGAGCGCGCCGCTGGCGGAAACGCTGGAGCGGTCGCCGCGAGCCATGGTGGAAATGGACTTCTTGCAGCAGATGTACGCCGCCGGAGCCAAAGGGTCGTTCGACGTGCTGTCGGCAAACGCCTATGGCCTGGCCTTCCCACCGGACGACCCGCCGCGCACCGACCGGCTCAACTTTCAGCGCTTCACGTTGCTCCACGACGTGGCCGTGAAGAATGGGGAGCCGGACAAGCCGGTGTGGTTCAACGAGTACGGCTGGAACGCGTCTCCTGCCACCTTCCCTCCCGACGAGCTCATCTGGGGGAACGTCACGCGCGCGCAGCAGGCCCAATACACCGTCGACGGCATTGCCCTGGCCAAGAAGAAGTTCCCCTATGTCGGGGTCGTCAATATCTGGTACTTCCGCCAGGCGGGAAACATCCCCAAGAGCGACTCCTCCTACTACTTCGACATGGTCGATCCCGAGTTCAACACGGAGCCGGTCTATGGCGCGGTTCGCGACGCCGCGGCCAATTGGAAGTAGGGATCCCTCAGCGCCTTAGCGAGACGCCCTGACGAGCAGCGTCGTGATGGCTCTCCTGGCGATCCGAAGGCCCTGAAGCGCGGTCCGGCCCGGAGTGGGCGTTGAGCGGCTCGTGCTCCGGTTCGGTGGTTCCGTGATCGGCGGCCACTCGCTCGGCTCTTTCCTGGCGCCGGGCGCTGATGACGCCAATCGTCGGGAGGATCAGCAGGCAGGCGGCGGCGAGAATTAGCGGGCCGGCGCGGTGCGACCCGGTCATCATCTCCTCGAGATGAAGGCGCCGCCCAACCATTGCGCCAAGGCTGATCCAGAATCCTGTCCACACCAGCGCGGCAAGGCTGGTGAAGGGGATGAACTTCGGCAAGGGAATGCCAAAGATCCCGCCTACAGCGCTCGTCGGTGTGCGGAGTCCCGGAGCAATGCGCCCCAAAAAGATCGTCACCGCGCCGTAGCGGTCCAGCCAGGCCTCGATGCGCGCCACTCGCTTATTGTCGAGGCCGACGTAGCGGCCCCAACGCAGGACGGCGCGCCGTCCCAGTTGTGCCGCGATCGCGTACAAACAGATCGACCCCAAGGCGCTGGCGACCGTCATGGCGGCGACCACCTCCGCCGCCCCCACCTGCCCGTGCGTGATCTGCATCCCAAAGTACATCAAGAGCACGTTGCCCGGCAACGGCAACGGAACGCCCACCTCCTCGACGAAGAGGAGTAGGGCCAGCGCCACGACATCGTGATGCCGGAGCAAGTGCCAGATGGCCAGGGCCGACGACGTGAAATGCGGCAACGCGACTCTCACTATCCTCGTCAGAAGCCAGTATAGCGGCTGCGGCGCCGCCAATGCCGTCGATCCGGTTAGCCCCGCCGGCAGTCAGACCGTGCCGGAGCGGGTGTGATGGTATACTCACGGCCACTATTCGCGCCGCGGGGAGCCAGCATGTTGACGATTGCGCCTCGCCTTGTCGAGATCGTCGTCGGGCTGATCCTCGCCTACGTTGCCACCCTATGGCTTACGCTGGTGATCTGGACGTTCCGCGATATCCAGTCGAGGTCGACCGATCTTTTTGTCCAGACGATCTCGACGCTGTTTGTCGCCTTGTTCAACTTGCCGGGCCTGGTCCTGTATCTCATCCTGCGGCCGCACGAGACCCTCGCCGAACAGTACGAGCGTTCGCTGGAGGAAGAGACCTTGCTGCAGGATCTGAAGCAAGACCTGCTCTGCCCGAGCTGCCAGCACACGATTCAGCCGGACTTTCAAATGTGCCCACGATGTCGGATGCGGTTGAAACGCCGTTGCCTGGAATGTGACCACGTCCTCGATCTGGAATGGACGACCTGCCCGTATTGCACGGCCCCCGCGGCGGTCGCAGTCGGCTGAGCGCGGTTTCCCACCGTGCGCTATCATTGGCGCCTTGGTTCGTGTGAGAGGCTGCCAGTGTGCCGCGCCGCGCGTTGAAGGATGGGCCCGCCCAGAGCGATAGCGCGGCGGAAACGCCGACCTATCTCACCGTCAAGCATTGGCCGGCCTCCGAGCGGCCGCGCGAGAAGCTCGAGGCGCTGGGGCCGGCCAGCTTATCAACCCCCGAGTTGCTCGCCATCATCATTCGCACCGGCCGGCAGGGCGAGTCCGTCCTCTCGGTTGCGCAACGCCTCCTCGTCGAGTCCAACGGCCTGACCGGGCTAGGACGCGCCTCCCTGGAGCGGCTCATCAAAGTTGCCGGGATCGGTCCGGTGAAGGCCGTGGAGATCCAAGCTGCTCTGGAACTGGGGCGGCGCTTGCTGGCCACATCGCCGGAGCAGCAGCCGGAGATCCGCTGCCCCCAGGATGCCGCCAACCTGTTGATCCCCGACATGCAGATGCTGACCCGTGAGCACTTGCGCACGGTCCTGCTCAACACGAAGAATCGGGTGGTCGGCGTCCACACGGTCTACGAGGGATCGGTCAACAGCGCCACCGTGCGGATCGCCGAGGTATTCAAGGAGGCGGTTCGCCGCGACTGTCCGAACATCATCGTGGCGCACAACCATCCCTCCGGCGATCCGACGCCGTCGCCGGAGGACGTTGCCGTAACCCGCCAGATCGTCCAGGCCGGCACGCTGCTGGAGGTGACCGTCCTCGACCATGTGATCGTCGGCCACGGCCGCTTCGTCAGCCTGAAGGAACGGGGCCTGGGTTTTGCCTAATCGTTGTCGCGACTCCAGCGACCTGCGCTCACACGCGGCCCGCTACTTGGTGTAGTAGAGCGTCAGAAAGTAGCTGGCATAGGCGCCGATGAAGCTCCCGCCCATCTGCGCCGAGACGCCGCCGCTGGAAAACCCGGACATGACAAAGAGATAGCCGCCCATCGCGGACGACAGCATAAAGAAGAGGCCGAGGGCCGACCAAACACGCACCCCCCGTGACCTCGACCACACGAGCGAGAGCACCAGCACGGCGACTGCGAGAATGACGAGCGCGACGCCTTCGAATGTGTGCCATACCAGAAGGAACGGCTGTTTGAGGCTCCCCACGGCGTTGAGAAAGCCGCTCAGCGACGGAGGGGGCGGAGTCGTGCCGTTCGCCGGCACGATGAAGATGTTGACCGTATCACCAAACCAGCCCTGCGCAGTGAGAATGACCAGAGTTAGGACGATGAGCGCCCGCAAGCCACGCACTTGCGCGGTTCGTTTCGTCGTCACAGTCATGTAGCAGCTCCGTGATGCGTCCATCGGTGAGGTTGGGCACCCACCTCACACGACCGCCCAAGATGAACGGCCGCGCCATCCTACCATGGGCGGTTGGGCACGCCCGCCTCAGTTGAAGTGTTTGACGGTCGCCCAGAGTGCCGGCAATGGGGCCTTGGGCAGTGTGCAGACGTATACCGGTAGGTTGTTCTCGTAGGCCATGCAGTAGGCGCAGGTGACGGTCGCAACCTGAACGACACTGGCGTAGGCCCGCTCGTCGTCCTGACGCGACTGCCCCACCGTGATGACGATGTCGCCGGTGCAGGAGCCCGGCCCCCACAGGTAGTAGTTGTTGTTGCCGCTGAGGACGGTAGGGAGGTGGTAGGCGCCGCCGAAGAAGCTGAGCGCGCTTGCTTCGCCGTAATTATTGGTGAAGATGCAGGCCTTTGATCGCTCGTCCGCTGGGAGGTGCTCGTACGCCTTTGCAACCGTGGCGGTCATTGTGTCCCAGCCAAAGCGATCGCCGAGGTACTGAGGAAACACGCCAGCCGTCTGCTGTCCGGCGCCCGCGTTGCCGACAGCCGTTAGCTGGCCATAGGTGCGGGCGAACGTGGCCGGGGGCAGGATCGGCATGGCTAGCGGCGCCAGGAGCACTCCGCTGATGAGTAATGTTGCCGGAAGAGCGACGCGCAGCCATTGCCAGTGTCGTCGCCGTATCGCCTGCTCCAACGCGACCGCACCGCCAGCGAAGAGCATCGGATAGGCCGGCGCCAGAAAGTAGGCCTTGGCGTTGAGCAGCGTGAATAGCACGTAGAGGATGATGAAGGCCCAACCCAGGACCCGGTAGGGCTTCGCCGCCGGGAAGCGGAAGTAGAAGACGAGCCCGGCGATCGTCAATGGCAGCGTGAGCGGGTTCAACGTGACGATCTGGTTGGCGAGGAAGCCCACCGGGCCGCCGCCGGTAAGCCCGCCATAGTGATGCCAGAACTCCAACGTGGGCCAGCCGTTGCTTGCATTCCAAACGGCGTAGGGGAGCAGCATCGCCAAGGCGATCAGACCACCAAGCCACAGCCAGCGCGTGCGGAAATAGGCGCGGCTGGGCGTCAGCAGCAGGCTAATTGCCAACGCGAAGCCGAAAAAGAGCATGGTGAGCTTGGTCAGGAGTCCGACGCCTGCCATGATTCCAAACAGGAGCCAGAGCTGGGGCTGGTCGCGTCGAATCAGCCGGATCACAACAAACGCCGCCATGGTCCACCACAGCGCATCCAGGATGTCCATAGAGAAGATGGATGCCGTCGCCAGAAAGACGACCGCCGCCAACGTGCCCAGCGCGGCCAGCGCTTGAGCGAATCGGCCTCCGCCCAACTCACGCGCCATCAGTCCGGTGACGAACACCAGGCAGGCGCCCGCGAGCGCTGGAATAACGTGGATAGCTGTCAGATTGTCACCGGCCAGCACGCGCATAAGCGCGGCCAGCAGCGCCATCATGGCCGGGAAATCCACGTAGCCGAAGGCGAGGTGCTGTCCACCGGCGTTGTAATACAGCTCGTCCCGGAAGTAGCCGTAGTTGCCGGCGACCAGCATGTGCGCCCCGAAGTCGACGAGCGCGATGACCGCGAGGGGGACAGCGGCGAAAGCTGGGACTGGATTCGAGTCTACACGCTGCTCCAGCAGTTCATGCGGGATCAGGACATCCGTACGGGTCGATTCCAACTCCATCGATGGCAGGCCTTTCTGAACATCACCCGGAACCAGATAGACGGCTTATCCGCTCAGAATTTCGTGGGACCGGGTACGAACGGATCAGCGCCGGCGCTACTCGAGAGACCGCCGAGTTTCGAACGCAATCTACTCCGTCCGATTCTCTGTCCTCCGCCGTGGGAAAGCACCCTCAGCGTCGGTGGATTTGCGGACCTCGTGTCCTGCCGCTACCTTAGCGGTGACTTCCGCCTGAAGGCGCGGCGCGAGAAGCTCACGGATGTCGTCGAGCAGTAGGAGCTGCGCATCCAGGGCCAGTCCCAAGTCGGGATCAAGCGCGATGAGCCGCGTCGCCGCTTGGACCAAGCTGTCAGCCGCCCGGTCTTGCGGGAGGTCCGGCTCCGTTCGACCTTTCACCGCACGCTCTCCGTTCTCGGTTACTTTCGTCGGCGAGCTGCCGCCACCAAGCCGCAGAGAGCGCCGAGCAATGTTGCCGCGGCGCCGGCCTCCGTCAGCAGCGCGCCCCCGCCTCCGCCCGTTCCTGGCATGCTCGTGGGCACTCGGGCTGGCGCAACGGGAGCCGGAGCGGGTGCGGCTGCCGCCGGAGCAACAACCGTGGGCGCGGCAGGTGCAGGGGCCGGTGCGGCGGGAGCGGACGTCACCACGATGCTGCCGTGCATGTACGGGTGGACCGTACAGTGGTAATTGTAGGTCCCCGGACTCGCGAAGCTGAACCGGAAAGTCTGGTTCTGGTTGAGCAATCCGGATCCAAAGGCACCGGCGTCGGAGGTAACGGTGTGCGGCGCATCAGTCGCATTGGTCCAGTTGACCGTCGTCCCCGCCGGCACGGTGATGGTGTTCGCGGTGAAGGCGTAATGTTCGGCCGTCGGCTCCGTCATGCTCACCGCGGCCGTCCCATCGGCCAGTGTGGGTGGCGCCGCCGACCCGGCCAGTATGGCCGCGGCTGCAGTGCCCAGACCCACGTAGCCGAGCTGCTGAGTTATTCTCCTGAGTAGCATCGTTCGATCCTTCGCATTTCGTGACTCGCGCACATCGCGGGTCCTTCTCGTGGCGAGCGGTGAGGAATCGCCGCCTCCGCCCAGCGCAAGTAGCACCGAACGAGCGTCCGGTGCTGTCGGCCGACCGTCGCCCGGCGAGTAAGATCCTGTCGCGCTGCTTCGGCCAGCAGCGCTGTCCGGCGTTCAGTTGCCAGAGCCTCGAGCTGGTAAAGATTTGGCATGTGGCTCACCTTTCTTACACGACGATGTAGTCTCCTGTCCCGCGCCGCATCAGGCGGTCAATCCCGCCCATCCTTGTGTCACGGTTGTGTCAGGCCTGTCTCATGTACCGAATCCTCCGACGTTCCCATCGCCCGCTAGCGGCTCCAACCTGGTAGACTGACGTACCCGCCGGTATCGACGCTGCGACCGGCCGTACCACCGCCGAGGATGTGCTCGGCGATGCGCCCAGCGGTGTCGGAGATGGAGGCGCTCACAATGGCGAAGAAGGCCAAGGCCAAGAAGGCCAAGAAGGGCAAGTAAGCCCGACCAAGGGCCGGCGGGCGCCGGACCACAAGCGCCTCCCGGCCCTTGCGTTTCCCCAGCGCCATGCGGCATCTTCCTGACCTTATTGTTGCCGTAAGCCGCCTGGCGAAGTTGGGTTACCGCGAGGTCAACGGCGTGTTGGTGTAAGGCGGTGACGCCACGTACAATACGGCGGCAGACACGCTTCGACGCGTGCAGATGAGGCGGCAACAGCCATTTCTTGTCCAGTAGCGTCCCGGCATTGGCATGGACGGTAACGATCGCGGGGACATGCTGGAGCAGGTCCGCGATGCGCTGCGGCATCTTCATGACTATGCCTACCTGCAGACCCATCCGCTAGCACGTTTCACCAGCCAGGAACAAAGTAACGATGCATGGAACGTGGGCAGGCGACTAAGCCAAGCGCTACAAGAGGCGATCGCCTCCTTGCAGCCGGGCCACACATCCTCCGCGACAGCTCCGGCCCAGCGTCGCCATCGTCTGCTCACCCTCCGCTATCTCGACGAATTGGAGACGCCGGCCGTACAGCAAGCGCTCGCCATCAGTCGCAGTACCTATCAGCGTGAGCTGGCGGCCGCACTGGAGGCGGTCACATCGCTCATTCGGTCGAGGTGGCAACGCGACGATGTCGCGGCCGCGTGGCCCACTTCCCAGTTGACTCAACGCACGTTATCGCCCAGCCGCCGCCTGCCTATCTGGATCACCAGCTTTGTGGGGAGAGCCCGTGAACTGGCGGAGATCGAGCACTTGCTATCCTCCGCCCGGCTGATCACGCTCACCGGCCCTCCCGGGACGGGTAAGACCCGTCTTGCGCTGCAGGCAGCTGCCCTCCACGGCGAGTCGTTCGCGGACGGCGTTTGCTTCGTCTCATTGGCCGCTATCTCTGACCCCACGGTCGTGCTCCCGGCGATTGCCCAGGCACTCGGCGTTCAAGAAGCGAGCGGCCGTCCCTTGGTGGAGACGCTTCAGGAGCAGTTGAGGGACCGTCGCCTCCTGCTCGTGCTCGATAACTTCGAGCACGTGCTGTCGGCGGCGCCCCTGGTGGCAACCCTCCTCCAAGGTGTGCCTCAGCTCACCGTGCTGGCGACGAGCCGAGCGCCGCTTCGCGTCGGCGGCGAGCACGATTACCTCATCCCACCACTTACCCTGCCCGATCGGGCTTCCGCGTCGTCACTTGCCGCTTGCTTGGAGTCGGAAGCGGTGCGGCTCTTCCTGGAGCGAGCCCGAGCGGTTCGCTCCGACTTCACGTTGAGCGATGAGAACACCCCAGACGTTGCCGAGATCTGCCGTCGCTTAGACGGCCTGCCCCTCGCCATCGAGCTCGCGGCGGCGCGACTGCGGTTCTTGCCTCCCTCGACCCTGCTGGCCCGGCTGGAGCGCCGCCTGCCCTTGCTGACCGGCGGCGATCAGGACCTGCCGGCACGACATCAGACGCTGCGCGCCGCGATCGACTGGAGTCACGATTTGCTCGACAGCAGCTCCCAAACGCTCTTCCGCCGCCTGGCCGTCTTTGCCGGCGGCTTCACACTGGAAGCAGCCGAAGCCGTCACCTCATCCGCCTCCCCCGTCTTCGACGGATTGTCGGCGCTCGTGGAACAGCGCCTGCTCTGGCAAGTGCAGCTGGCGAGTGGCGAGCCCCGCTTCGGGATGCTGGAGTCCCTCCGCGAGTACGCCTGGGAGCAGCTGGAAGCCAACATCGAAACCGACAGCCTGCAGCAACGGCACGCGCAGTACTACCTGGAGCTCGCTGAGGCGAATGAGGGCCAATACCTTGCCGGCGACCCGGATCTCCAGGCGCGCCGAGTGCTTCGACTGGAGACCGAGTACAACAACCTGCGAGCCGCACTGCGCTGGTTCGAGGAGCAGCAGCTCGCTGAAGAGTCGATGCGTCTCGCCGGAGCCATGGCGTGGTTCTGGCTGAGTCGCAACCGCTGGACTGAAGGGCTGCACTGGCTGGATCGATCGCTTCAGCTGCCCGGCGCGGAGGATCAAGCGCCGGCACGAGCGCTGGCGCTTCTGGGAATGGGAGTCTTTGCCCTGGCCCGCGGCGACTCCCTCCGGGCGCATGACCGCTTTGCGGAGAGTGTCGCTATCTGGCGACTGGTCGGTAACCCGCCGCGGCTGGCGGCGGCGCTCGCCGGGCAAGCTAGCGCCGCCGGGACTCGTGACCCGAGCGCTCTACCACTGGCCGAGGAGAGCCTGGCCTTATATCGCGGATTGCACGACCCACAAGGGATCGCCGCCCTTCAGCTTCTGCTCGGCCAGTTGGCCACCTTCGCCGGGGAGCATGCTGGAGCGTCACGGCTGCTGACCGAGAGTCGGACTTATTGGCAAGCGCTCGGAGATCAGGCGACCACGGCTGGGGCGGACTGGCGGTTGGGCGACCTGGCCATGTATCAGGGCGATTACCGAACAGCGCAGGCTCGCTTCGAGGCGAGCCTGTCGACCTACCGCGCGCTAGATGAGCAGCACAGCATCGCGAGGCAAGGATTGGCGGTTGTGCTCGTTCGCCTGGGTGAGCTGGCCGACCACGCCGGCAGCTACGATCTGGCAACGGCGCGCCTCCAGGAGGCGCTTCTGGTGGCTCGGGACCTTGGCGATAGGGAAGTGATTGCTTGGGCCCTCACCGACCTCGGACGTGTGGCACGTCATCAAGGGAACGAGGCGGAGGCGATGGATCTCTTCCGCGAGGCCCTGGTGACGCGCCAGCAACAGGGCCATCCGCGGGCAATCGCGGACTGCCTCTATGAGCTGGCCGAGGGGGCGCTACGGGCCGGACAGTACGAGCGTGCGGCACACCTGTTCGCCGCGGCGGAGGGCAAACGCGACGTGGGCGACGCGTATGCGCGCTCTGGAGACCTCTTCACCTATGCACGGGAGGCGGTGGAGCGACAGGTAGCGACCGTGAGAGCGAATATGGACGAGCGGGAATTCCGCGACGCCTGGAGCGCGGGCATGACCACGGACCTCGATCAGGCAGTTTCCTATGCCATGATCGCTGAGGACAGCCTGACCATCGCCGGTCACGCGTCGTCGCCGCTCCGGCCATAGCCAGTGGGATTCACCGCGCGCGGCATGCGAGCAATGAGGTCGTCCGTCTTGGGAGGCGCGTGCTGCAAGGCCATGCTCGGCGCCATAAGGTTGTAGCGTCGCGCCTTATTTCGTACCACATCCAGGCGCTTCCTCCCCGGCCGACCTGGTCGGCCCAGCTTCCGGCGAATGGATACCGCCATCGCAATGCATGGCGCCGATGTCTGGGATTGCCGCGGTCGAGCTGGGGCTACGTTGATACGGCGTTGCAAGATGCCGGACCGCACAAATTGCCGGCATCGTGGGATGATGGGGTGGGAGGGATATCGCTTGCTGTCGTTGTTGCGCAACCGCGGATTCGCGTTCTTGCTGGGCGGCCAACTGCTCAGCTTGCTCGCTCCCTGGTCCCAGCGCACCGCTGTGTTGATCTGGGTCTACGCGCTCACCGGCTCGGGCGTGGGCGTCAGCCTCGTGGGGCTGGCCGAGGCGCTGCCGCTGTTGCTGTTGGCGCCGTTCGCCGGCGTCTTCGTCGACCGTTGGGACCGCAGCCGCACGATGGCGACGGTCGTGCTGGTGCAGGCGGTCGCGCTCCTTCCCCTGCTGCTGGTGCATGACAAGGCCGGGTTTCCCATCATCCTCATCGTGACCCTGTTGGTCAACGCAGCATCACAGTTCTTCATGCCCGCCGCCGCGGCGGCCTTGCCCACGGTCGTCGGACAGGAGGCGATTGGGCAGGCGAACGGTCTGCTGCAAATTTCGAATAGCGTGGTCCCCGTGATCGCCCCGGGCCTCACCGGGCTGTTGTTCGCCGCGATCGGGCCACGTCCCTTGATGCTGGTGATCATCGCCTTCTACCTCTTATCCATGCCGCTGCTGGCCTGTGTGCCGGCGCCGCGCCCGGAGCGTGCCAATGGCAGCAAGAGCTCCCTCTTCGCCGAGATGGCGGCCGGGCTGCGCTACGTCCGCCGGTCCAGGTTCCTGATGTCGCTCATCGTTTTCGTATTCGTGGCTCTGCTGGGCGTGGGTGGCCTGAGTGTGCTCGACGTGGTGTTCGTGACCCGCGCCTTGCATTTGCGCTCCGAGGACGTTGGCGTGCTCCTCAGCGTCACCGGCGTCGGCCAGTTGCTCGGCGGCATCACCATTGCGCTGCTGAGCCGGTGGGCGGCGGGACGCTACCACCGCATCCTGGCGGCCGCCGTCATGCTGAACGGCATCGGCACGTTTATCTACGCCCGCACACCGACACTTCCGGTCGCGGCTGCCGTGCTGTTCTTCGTAGGCGTCGGCTTCCCGCCCATCATGGTCGCGTTCATGACGATGATCCAACTGGCGGCGGAGAACGAGTACATGGGCCGTGTCATGAGCCTGGTCAACACGGGCATGGCGGTGGCCATCATCCTGTCCATGACCGCCAGCGGCACGCTGACCGACCTGTTCGGGGTTCGGCAGGTGATCTCGGCCGGAGGGGTCATCCTCGTCGTGGCCGGTGTGCTCGGACTGTTCCTTATCCGGTCCACGCCGGGTCCCCCGGCAGCTCCGGAGCAGCCGGTCGAAGCCCGCGACGAGATGTTGGCCGCGGTGGGCAGCGCGTCACGGTGAGGGCGCGTCGGATAGCTCGCCAGCCAGGTGACCAGGCTACTGGTCCGGACGTTCCGCCGCCGTTCGCAACTGTCGATCAAACGTGACCACGGGTACGCCCAGGGAGCGTGCCAGGTGCACGTAGGTGGCATCGTAGGTCGTCAGACCTGCCGACAGAGCCAGCCGAACGACTGCTACCTGATCCACGTCGATCAGTTGCATGTCTATCGAGAGCGCAATCCGCAGAGCTCGTACGAGGAGGTCGCGCTGACTGGGACTACGACGAATCTTGGCGCGCGCAATGCTCGCCAGTTCGTAGGGAAGGAGGCTGGGCTCGTACAAATGGGCGCCCTGGAGGAGTGTGCGCGCTTCCTGAGCCAACGGCTCGCCGAAGGCAATCGCGGCCAGCACGGAGGCATCAGCAACCAGCGCGGGCATCACGGCTCTCGCGAATGATCTCTGTCGAATCGCCGGCGGTGCAAAGATCCAAAGAGGCGATCTGCTGATACGCCTCCTCCACCGTCAGTCGCTTTGGCCCCAGCGCCTCCTCTATGACAGCAAGCAACTCACCCTGCAATGACCGATGATGATCGCGGGAGCGTGCCCGAAGCCGCTCAACGACATCGTCTGGGACATTCTTGATAGACAGATTCATGGCTCACTCCCCGTCCGCGAGTCTATTTTGGAGCCATTATAACTCCCCCTTACCCAACTCGCGCGTTGGGCGTCCAACGCTACATGGCGATGGAGTCAGCCGTGGGCAGCGCGGGAGCGCGGCAGCCGGCAGGTGAACACGGCGCCCTGACTGGGGCGGCTGGCCACGGCGATGGTCCCCCCGTGCGCCTCGATGAAGCCTCGGGCAATGGCCAGACCCAAACCGGCGCCGCCGGTGCGCTGGCGCGCGGGATCGCCGCGGTAGAAGCGATCGAAGACGTGGGGAAGATCGGATGGGGCGATCCCGTCACCGGTGTCGCGCACCTCCACATAGGCGGCGTCCGGCGTTTCGCGCGCCACGAGCTGGATGGACCCGCCCGACGGCGTGTAGCGCAAGGCATTCTCCACCAGATTGTCGAGCACGCGCTGGATCTTGGCGGCGTCGGCGCGCACTACCGGCTCACCCTCCACCGCGCCGTCCAGCCTGATGCCACGCTGTTCCGCGCGCAGGCGCATGCTCTCCAGCGTGTCGGAGATCAGGTCGCTGAGCGATGTCTCCTCAAGGCTGAGCGTTACGGAGCCGGCGTCGAGTCGCGCCAGCTCGAAGAGGTCGTCGATGAGTCGGGACAGCCGCGTCACGTCTTGCAGCACGCTGTGCAGATAGCGTTGGACAACTTCCGGCTCTGACACGATCCCGTCGTTCAGCGCCTCGACCGCGGCCCGAATTGACGCCAGCGGGCTGCGCAGGTCGTGGGAGACACTCGCCACCAGCGAGCGACGAGCGGCGTCGAGCTCTCGCTCGTGCTCGAATGCTGACTGCACTCGCTCCGCCATGCGATTGAAGTCGCGAGCGAGGTCGGCCAGCTCTCCGTGGCCCACGACGTCCACCCGCACGGCGAAGTCGCCGTCAGCCAGCCTGCGCGTGCCGGCGACCACCTGGGCGATGCAGCTCATCACGGCGCGGGAGAGCACCGCGGCGAAAGCGAGCGACACGAGCAAGGAGAAGATGAGCAGCAGCAAGAGTAGGCCCAGGTCGTGCGGTGAGATGAACATGAGCCAGGCGGTGACCAGGACGTTGAGCAGCGCGATGCCGCTGCCGGCGGCCAGGGCGATGATGAGCCGCGGGCGCAGGCCAAGCTGCGTCGGGCTGGCCACCAGCCAGAGCAAGGAGCCACCGATCAGGAGGGTGAGTGCACCGGAGATCGCTAAGAAGACGCCGATCGTGATCCCAGCGGGCTCCGCCACGTGCAGCCCCAGCGCCGCGACGGCGAGCGCGATGAGCGTGGCGGCAGCGATGGCGCAGGCGAGGTAGACGAGCGCGGCGATGAACCGCCGCGGGCTCACGAGGCGCCCGGCTCGAACTTGTAGCCGACGCCCCACACCGTCTTGACGTAGGAGGGATTGGACGGGTCGCGCTCGATCTTCTCCCGCAAGCGCCTGACGTGTACCGTCACCGTGCTGGCATCACCATCAAAGCCGTAGTCCCACACCGCGTCGAGCAATTGGTCGCGCGTGAAGACGCGGCGGGGGTGCTTGGCCAGGTACAGCAGAAGATCGAACTCCCTCGCCGCCAGCTCCACTCTCTTGCCCTCGCGTTCGACCAACCGCCGTTCCGGATCGACCGACAAGCCGGGGAAGCGCAGGCCCTCGCCGGAGACGACGGTGGGTTCCAGGCTGGCGCGACGGAGCAGCGCCTTGACCCGCGCCATCAGCTCATTCGGACTGAACGGCTTGACGACGTAGTCGTCGGCGCCCAATCCCAGCCCACGAATCTTGTCGGCCTCGTCGCTACGGGCGGTCAGCATGAGGATGGGCACCTGGCTGGAGCGGCGCAGCGTTCGACACACCTCCAGCCCGTCCACGGCCGGCAGCATGAGGTCCAGGATCACCAGGTCCGGCGGCTGACGTTGGGCCTCCCGCAGGGCATCGGCGCCATCGCGCGCCGTGTGGACCGTGAATCCGTCGCGCTGCAAGTAGCGCTGGAGCACCTCGACCACCATCGGCTCGTCGTCCACCACGAGCACCCGGCGTTGTTGCCCGGCCACGTGGACCTACCTTCTCTGCACCTCCGGCGTGACGCCCCTAGTAGGGGGCGCCACGCGCGCCCGGCCGCAGACCGCCCATCGGGCGCCGCGCCGTTGGGCTTTGACACCGTACCATTGAGCGTACTATCGGCTCCTTGCGGCAATCTTACCCCAAGGCCATGGAGCGGCAACAATAGCCGGTATGGCCGGCGCACATCCGCGCATGCTCACAGCACGCACGAGGGCGGAGGGCGCCTGGGCGACCGACACCTCGGCGTCACCGCGCCGCCACAACGCCGCAATCGTTCGCACCTAACGGCAAGGTAACTACAATTCGCTTCGAAACATGCGTGTGGACACAGTCGCGGACGCCGTACACTGATCCAACACATACCACGCCGGCCGGAGAAAGGACACCATAGTGGTAGCGGCGCCGCCACAACGTAGTACGACCGCGCGGTACACCATCGCCGACCTGGACCAGTTCCCCGACGACGGCAAGCTCCGCGAGCTGGTCGACGGTCAGATTGTGGAGTGGGACGTGACCAATCGCCTCCATGGCTATTTTGTGGGCGCCCTTGCCCGCCTGCTCGGAAACCTTGTTGCGGATGCGAACCTTGGCCTCGTCCTCACCGCCGCTCCGCTGATCCGCATCCAAAGCAGCGAGCACGACGCCCGCGGACCAGATCTCTGCTTCTACGCTCGTGGCCGTGTTCCGCGCGACCTCACCGCCGCTGTCGGCGACGAGCCACCGGACTTCGTCATCGAGATCCTCTCTCCCACCGACCGGGCGGGCGAGGTCCAGCGCAAGGTGGTGGACTGGCTGCGTGCCGGCGTGCAGTTGCTCTGGTATGTCGATCCCGACACCGGCATCACCACCGTCTATCACGCCGGCCGGATCACCAGTGTTGGTCCCGATGACGATCTGGACGGCGCCGACGTGCTGCCGGGCTTCCGGCTGCGCCTGCGCACCGTGTTCGATCAGCTCGCGGCCTTGCAAGCAGAGCCGGATTCCATGGCAACTACGGCGTGACCCACTAGAGCTGGTGCTCGAACCGGCGATGCCGCACCAACCAAAACCTCAGGCCGAACAGGACCGCGTCGACCGCGATCAATAGTAAGGTCACAGGCCATGCCCAGCGAAAGAGCACGACGTCCAATGGTGTTGCTGTAAGACGAAGAAGGGCAATTTAGTATTTACGGGGCGGACCTTCTGCAGATGGCACCAGGTAGCCCTCAACGAAGCCCTGGTGCTGGAGACGACTGAGGAGCGGGTAGATACTCCCCGCACTGCTAACTCGCGCCCATGGTGGCGAAACAGGGAATGTCGGGGCGAGGCCGGCTGGCGCGACCGAGCGACCTTGCTAGGCCGAGCGGCGCCGCTGCTCCAGCTCGAACAGACGGTCCAGTGCCGCCGAGAGGGCCGCGTCGCTCCGACCCAGATCCTCCAGCTCGGCAACCAGGTCACTCAGCACAGACGGCGGCAGATCGCCAGCCCGAACCTTGCTTACCAGTTCCGCCAGGTCCGGCGACAGTCGCTTCAGTTGGCGCTCCATGTCCGCATCGTCCACGTGCAGGTCCGTTCTCCCACAGGATCTCCGGCGTCGGCAGTAGCGGTCCGCCCGCGCGCCGGCAAACAATGGAGAGCCTAGCACACGTCGCGTTGGTCCCCACGTCGTTGTCACCGAAGACCGTCCGTGTGCCAATGGCGCGCCGACCCCGGCCGAACGACTTGCCTCGCGGTGAGGCTGGCTATCCGCGGCGTGAGACGCCATTCGCTGCGGAGCCGCCCCACGTCTGTGCCTCCACAGCGCGGCCGGTCACGAACTCGGCCCTCCCATTCACCCGCTCGTGGCGGCATGCGGTCTAGTCGCGCACCGCACACCGATGCCTGTCCGAGAAAGCGGCCGGCAGGGATGTATAATCGCCCCGGATCTTCGACTGCCCATGACGCCTGGAGTGCGGGCTTGGGCGGTCGTGTGCCCGAAGATCGCGATGCACAGCAAAGAGACATTACCATCCCCCAGTGTCCCATTTGCGGCAAGGCTCACACCTACAAGCTGCAGATCCATTTCCCGAAGCTCCCATGGATGCCCCCACGTTCCGGCGCCCAACCGGTGTCAGGCTCGATCACCAAGACCCTGAACTTCACGTGCCCAGCCCCACCTCCAACGACCTTCAAGGCAACGATCCAGTTGGATCAAGAACCGAGGCATCTGATCAAGTCGGTGATGGTGATCCGTGGCGCCGCGGCGCCACCGAAGGAAGCAACGCCCTCGCCGCCGGCAACGGCAGCCGACGGATCCGACGTGCCTGGTGCAACAGGTCGGCCTGCTGAGGAGGCGCCACCTACACAGCCGGCGGACGACGATCAGGAAGGCGCGATGGTCGCTCTACGCTCACCAGCCCACCGTTTCTATGGCTATTGCCATCACCAAGTCCGGTGGGGTAGTCTGCGGCGCCCTTCAGACGCAACCGGATGGGAAGGTGGTCCTCCTACCCCACCCGCCTAATCAGCGCCAAGGCATTGTGCTGGACGACGTCTCTTCCCTGACTACGGTGGCAACGTGCCCAGACGCGCTGCACCCCTAGCCAGCTTTGGCCGGCCGTCGCCCGGTCCGCAACATCGGGTCGGACCGATCAGCCTCAGCCAACCCATGCCACCTTCTCCCAAGGTCCACGCGGCGCTGCGTGCCGAGCTGCCGGCAATGGCGGCCACCACGGCGCGAGGCCAATGGGGCCGGCAGTTGCTCCAGTTGCCAGCTAGCCGGCTTGCCGGGATGTTCGATCGTGGGAATCTGCCAGGCTGGAACGGGGGTCGCTTTTACGCTCCCTGGCGTCCGCGGGGCCACGGCCTGCAGTACACGCCAAGCGCCCCGCCGCCCAAGTGCCCTGCCCACGGGGTCATGCGCTGCCTGGTGCTCCTGGTAGATTTCGCCGATAATACGGCCAGCCGGACCCCTGGGGAGTTGCAAGAGCTGCTCTTCTCTCAGCGGACGCACCCGACGGGCAGCCTGCGCGACTATTACCGCGACAACTCCTACGGCCAGCTCGATCTCGATGGCGACGTTATCGGTTGGCTGCGTCTGCCCAACCCATACGTGTATTACGTCGACGATCAGGGCGGTCAGGGTACGTACCCCCAAAATGTCCAGGGGCTCGTTGCTGACGCGCTCCGGCTCGCCCAAGCCCAGGTCGACTTCAGTCGCTTTGACGCCAACGGGGATGGCTATCTGGATGGTCTGGTCGTCGTCCACGCCGGCGGCGGCGGAGAGACCGAACCTGATCTGACCAACGGCAAGCGGAAGATCTGGTCCCACCAGGGTAATCTCCATCGACGGTTCGTCGCCCGCGGCGTTTCCGCCTATGCCTATTGTCTGCTGCCTGAGGACGGAACGGTCGGGGTCTGTTGTCATGAAGTTGGCCACATGCTCGGCCTGCCCGACCTCTATCCGCCGGAGCCCCAGAGCGATGGCATGGGCGTGGGCAGATGGTGTCTCATGGGGATGGGCGGCTGGAATGGCGACGGCCACACCCCGGCGCAGCTCTGCGCCTGGGCGAAAGGTCTCCTTGGCTGGCTCACGCCGACCACGCTCCAGGGCGGCCAGACATTGCAGGTATCGCCTGCGGAACAGCAAGGAAGCTCCACCTATCGCGTGTGGACAGGTGGCAGACCCCATGCCGAATACTTCCTATTAGAAAATCGGCAGCGTATCGGATTCGACAGGGAGCTTCCCGCCAGCGGACTCCTGATCTGGCACGTCAATGACACGCGCCCGGACAACCGTCAATCGAGTCGTCCGCGCGTGGCACTAGAGCAAGCGGACGGTCAGCAAGGTCTGGAACAGGGGGACGATGATGGGGACGACGGGGACCCCTTCCCTGGCGCCGGTGGTAACACGACGTTCGATGACGCGAGCACGCCCAGTTCCCGCGATCAGGTCGGGAGGCCAACCGCGGTGTCAGTAGCGAACATGGCCACGTCAGGCACTGTCATCAGCTGTGAGGTTCGAATGTAGTGCGCTCACCTCCGCTGGCCTCGCCCTCGGCGAGCTTGCGGACATCGTTCCCGACGACGACGAAGCCTCCCCCGCGCTCATCACCGCGATAGGCAATTTGTGCTTCCAGCGTGTCTGCCTCCGCCACGGTCTCCTTGAGACGCGGCTGCACGTGGACGGGGATGATCTTCCCTACGTGTGCCCGGACAAAGTTTGGCAAATTGCCGACATCGATGGCCCGATCGACGGCGATCCTCCACACGGAGCCCCGACCGTTGGGCTCGGGTTCAACGCCGACGACCGTACCGGCGATTCGGCTCGCGTTTGGCGCTACGAACATGGAAGACCGCCCATTTCCTGGTTGCTACCATCCTGATAGCTGCTCAGCCATGGCCTTGGTGCGCGATTCCGCCATCACCCGCCGCGAATCCCCATCCTATGGAGGCGCCGACACGGGACAGGCGAGACATCGCCTCTCGTTATACCACATTGTTGACCAAGGGGTCGGGGTTCGCCGGGGACGGCGCCCCTAGTGCGAACCAGAAGACCCGGCGATCGAGAAGCACGGGCCATACGCGTCGCCATTGGACAGCCCTTTTGTGGTCTAATCTCTCGGCAAACGCCGGCTGGAAGAGGAGACCAATGACAACCGAAGCTATTGTCAATCGTATCGCATCCGATGTCCTGGAACTATTCAAGCAAGTCAGCACCGCGACCCTGAGCAGCCAGCTTCACCGGCGCGGCTTCAAACAGCTCGTGATGCACGGCATCACGCCGTTACGCCCCGACCTTCGCCTGGCCGGGCAGGCCTTTACCCTGCGCTACATCCCCATGCGCGAAGACCTGGAGCGCAGCGGCGACTTCGATAACCGCACGAACAAGCAGCGCCTTGCCGTCGAGCAGGTTGGTCCGGGCGACGTACTGGTGATCGATGCACGCGGCGACACGCGGGCGGGTTCGCTCGGCAACATTCTCGCCACGCGCCTGCACCGGCGCGGCGCCGCCGGCATCGTCACCGACGGAGCCTTCCGCGACTCGCCGTCGATCCGGGCGATCGAGCTACCGACTTATGCCGGCGGCGCCCATCCCAACATCTCTTTCACGATCCATCACCCGATCGACATCAACGTGCCGATCGCCTGCGGCGGTGTAGCGGTGCTGCCCGGCGACGTTATCGTGGGCGATGCGGAGGCGGTCATCGTCGTGCCCCGCGCGCTTGCCGAGGAGGTTGCTCGTGACGCCTACGAGCAGGAACGCAAGGAGGAGTTCATCCTGTCCAAGATCGAGGCCGGGAGCAGCATCGTCGGCGTATACCCACCGAACGAGGACACCACGCGGGCGTTTCAGGATTGGAAAGCGTGGCGCGGCAGCAGTTCACCTACCCCTAAAGTGGTAGGCTAAGTTTACAAAGCCAGCTGAAGCCGGCTAAATCACGCGGACATAGGAGATTGGACGGACAAGTCGCCTAACGCGGTCGATGGTTATGTTTGCCCCGACGTCATCGCAGCATTGCCCTCGCTTTTCAGCCGGCTTTAGCCGGCTTTGTAGACTTAGCCTGGTGCTTTAGCGCCAGGTGACCTCGGGAGACGAGCGTATGACAGATGACAACGACCTCTGCTTCACCCCGGCAACCGAGCTGGCCGCCCTAATTCGGGCCCGACGCCTCTCGCCGGTTGAGCTGGTCGAGGCCCTGTTAGCGCGTATCGACCTGCTCAATCCGCGGCTCAACGCCTACTGCACCGTCACGGCTGAGGCGGCGCGCCAGGAGGCGAGAGCTGCTGAGGAAGCCGTCATGCGCACAGCTCGTGGCTCGGGCGGCGAACTGGGACCGCTGCACGGCGTGCCCTGCTCGATCAAGGATGTCACGTACACCAAGGGTGTGCGCACGACGCTCGGATCCAAGCTGTACGAGCACTACGTGCCAAACGAGGACGCTCCCGTCGTAGAGCGGCTCAAAGCCGCCGGCGCTATCGTGCTCGGCAAGACCTGCACGCCGGAGCTGGGCTGGAAAGGGGCCACCGATAGTCCGCTGTTCGGCATCACGCGCAACCCTTGGAACCTTGAGCGCACCGCCGGCGGCTCCAGTGGCGGCGCCGCGGCCGCCGTGGCCGCCGGCCTCGGCCCGCTCGCTACCGGCACGGATGGGGCCGGCTCCATCCGCATCCCGTCCAGCTTCTGCGGCATCGTCGGGCACAAGCCCTCCTTTGGCCTCGTCCCCTATTACCCGCCCAGCGCGGCAGAGCTGGTCGCGCACATCGGGCCGATGACGCGCACGGTGCGCGACACCGCGCTGATGCTGGACGTCATGAGCGGCCCGGACGACCGCGACCGCAATTCGCTGCCGGTGACCGGCGGGGCATACCTTGCTGCCTGTGAGGGAAGCGTGCGCGGGTTGCGCGTGGCGTGGAGCGCCGATCTGGGCTTCGCGCCCATAGAGCCCGAGGTTCGCCGGATCGCCGAGCAGGCTGCCCGGCGCATTGCCGGTCTCGGCTGCCAGGTGGACGATGCCTCGCCCGGCTTCGCCGACCCGGCGCAGACGATCGGCATGCTGTTCTACTGTGGTGTGGCGGGCAGAGTCGTGTCGCAGCCGGCCGGCTGGCGTGACCTGGTGGACCCGGGGCTGGTCCGGATCGTGGACGAATACCGGACGCGAACGGCCTATGATCTGGCCCAGGCGCTGGCCGACCGGAACGCGTTGTGGGCGACGGTACGTTCCTTCTTCGAGCGCTTCGACCTGCTGCTCACGCCGACTATGCCGCTGCCGGCGTTCCCAGTGGGCAAGGACTTCCCAGATGCAATCGACGGTCAACTGCGCACGCATCTCACCTGGACGCCGTTTACGTACCCGTTCAACCTGACCGGCCAACCCGCGCTGACCGTGCCGTGCGGCTGGACCAGCGATGGGCTGCCGGTTGGACTGCAGATCGTCGGCCGCCGCCTGGACGATGCCACCGTGCTGCGCGCCGCCGCCGCGTTTGAGGCGGCGGCTCCATGGGGAGATCGACAGCCGCCTGTGTCTTGAAGCGAGAATCCTGTATGCTCTGAGCCGGGCTCATCGGAAAGGGGTTATTCATGCCTGATCACGCCGCGACTGCTGCTCCCAGCTTCTTTTCGGCGCCGGGGACAGGCGCCGCGCTCCTCAACACGGACCGCGCCCACTTGCTCCATCCCCAACAGTACGACGCCGACCACGACAACGCGGTCGTGTTTGCGCGTGGCCAGGGGGCGACGCTTTGGGACGTGGAAGGTCGCCGCTATCTCGACGGCCTGTCCTGCTTGTGGAACGTCAATGTCGGGCACGGCCGGCGCGAGCTGGCCGAGGCCGCCGCTGAGCAGATGTCAACCATGGCCTTCAGCAGCGCCTACGTCGGCAATACCAATGAGCCGGCGATCCGCCTGGCCGCCCGGCTGGCGGATCTGGCGCCCGGCGACCTGAACACCGTCTTCTTCACGACCGGCGGCGCCGAATCCAACGAGAGCGCCTTCAAGACGGCGCGGTTCTACTGGAATCTGCGCGGTAAGCCGGACAAGATCAAGATCCTGTCGCGGACCAACGCCTACCACGGCGTGACGATGGGCGCTATGGCCGCCACTGGACTGCCGGTGTTCTGGCAGCGCTTCGGTCCCTTGCCGCCGGGCTTCGGGCAGGTGCCGGCAATGTCACCCGAGGCGCTGGAAGAGCGCATCCTCCAGGAAGGCGCCGACACGGTTGCCGCGTTCGTCGCCGAGCCGGTCCAGGGCGCTGGCGGGGTCTATCCGCCGCCTGCCGATTATTTTGCGCGGGTTCGGGCGATCTGCGACCGCCACGACGTGCTGCTCATCGCCGACGAGGTGATCACCGGGTTCGGCCGCACCGGGCGCTACTGGGGGCTGCAGCACTGGAACGTCGCGCCCGACATGCTGTCCTTTGCCAAAGGCGTGACCTCCGGCTACCTGCCGCTCGGCGGCGTGATCATCTCCGACCGCATTCGCAGCGCCTTGCGCGCAGCCGGCCCCGACGCCAAATGGATGCACGCCTACACCTATTCCGGCCACCCCACCTGCTGCGCCGTCGGCCTGCGCAACCTGGACATCATCAAGGACGAAGGCCTGGTGCAACGCGCCGAGGCTAGCGGCAAGCGGCTGCTGGCCGGGCTGGGGCCGTTACGGGAGAAGCCCTATGTCCAGGAAGTGCGCGGCCTGGGCATGATGGCTGCGGTCGAGTTCCGTCCTAGCGCGGGCATCGGGCAACGCGCCATCGCCGAAGCCCGGCGGCGCGGCCTCATCACTCGCTTCCGCGCCGACATCGTGATGCTGGCGCCGCCGCTGGTCACGACCGACATCGAGCTGGACGAGATGACGGGGATTCTGCGAGATTCCATCACCACCGTGGCCGGGTAGGCGGAGGGAGACGACAACTTGCCAGTGACGATCGATCTCAGCGGCAAGGCCGCCTTGGTGACGGGCGGCAGCCGCGGCCTGGGCTCGGTGATGTGCCGCGAGCTGGCGAGAGCCGGGGCAGCCGTGGCCGTCCACTACGCCAAATCGCCTGACGGCGCCGCCGCGGTAGTCAAAACCATTGAGGCGCACGGCGGCCGTGCTCTCGCCGTCGGGGGAGACTTCCACGACGCCGGCAGCGTGGAGCGGGTCGCTGGCGAAGCGCAGGCGCGGCTCGGGCCGATCAGCATCCTCGTCAACAACGTCGGCCGGGAAGAGCGATTGGGGCCGGCTATGGACATTGGCTGGGATGCTTTTCAGGAAATGCTGGACCTCAACGTTCGCGCCGCCTACCTGGCCAGCCACGTGGTCGCGCCGACGATGCGCCGGCAGAAGTGGGGCCGGATCATCACCATCCTGTCCATGGCCACGCACTCCCATCCCAAGAGCATGGCCGCCTACTCCACGGCCAAGACTGCGCTGGCCGGCCTGACCAAGGCGCTGGCCGTGGATCTCGGCCCCGACGGCATCACCGTGAACGCGGTGTCGCCCGGCTGGATCCCTGTCGAGCGGCACGGCCCGAGCACGCTGCCGGGCCGCATGGCCACCGCGGCGCGGACGCCGCTGGGACACCTCGGGGAGCCTGAGGATGTCGCAGGCGCAGTCCTCTTCCTCGCTTCCGACCTGGCCAAGTTCATCACCGGAGTGGAGATACCCGTGTGCGGGGGAGTGCAGATCCTCTAACGCGGTGGATCTCGTCATTCTGATCGGCTTGCAGGCGTCAGGGAAGAGCACGTTCGCCCGGCGTCACCTGGCGGAGACACACGAGCACGTGAGTAAGGATGAGCTGCGCAACAGCCGGAGTCCGGCGAGGCGGCAGGCCGAGCTCATTGAGGCGGCATTGCAGGTGGGACGCTCCGTCGTCGTCGACAACACCAATCCGACGGTCGAGGAGCGTGCAGCGCTCCTACATCAGGGACGTGCCTACGGGGCTCGGCTGGTGGGGCATTACTTCGACTCCACGGTGAAGGATTGTCTTGCCCGCAACCGGCAGCGCACCGGGCGTAGCAGGGTGCCCGATGTCGCCATCTACGCAACGGCCAAGAAGCTGGAGCGACCGTCCTATGCGGAAGGATTCGACTCCCTGTTTTCTGTTCACATGCTGGCAGGCGAGTTCGAGGTGAGCGCGTGGGGGCGGGAGTGAGCCGGCGGATACGGCTCTACTTGGTTGAGCGGCACATTGGACCAGAACGGGTAGGGGCGGGCCTTGTGCCCGCCCTGGCTTTGCCGTCTCGTCCGGCGTTTCCCGACGGCTGGAAACGCGACCCTGCTGCCGATTGGTGATGTCGGCGGGTGCGGTCACCAGGGCGGGCACAAGGCCATGGGTCACAAGTTAGGCTCCTACCTCGATTGTCAAGGGGGTCAAGCGGGATTTGCGCCGGCGTTTGAGGACGTCGAGGTCGGCGTTTTCGGGCGCGGCGAGGTACTGGACGGGGGAGCGGGGGTCGCCGTGGGCGCGGGCGACGGCGTAGTGATAGAGGCCGCGGAAGACCATCTCCTGGGAGATGCGCTCGGCGGGGACCAGCAGGTGGTCGGCCAGGTCGTCGCAGAGGTCGGCCAGGACGGCGTAGAGCAGCCACGTCGCCCAGAGTTGGAGCTGGACGCCGTTCTCGGCGCCGGTCCAGAGGTAGGACAGGCCGAGCAAGCGCTTGACGGTCAAAAAGGCGGATTCGATGTGCCAGCGGCGGCGGTAGAGCTCGGCCACGTCGGCGGGGGGCAAGACGGCTGGATCGAGGACATTCGTGAGGTAGCGATACCAGACGTCGTGAAAGCGCACTTCCACCAGGCGCAGGGCGTGGCGGCAGGGGTTGGAGCGATAGACGCCCAACTGGATGATCGTGTCCCGCCAACCCGCCCCACTGCCCAGCGTGCGCACCACCGTGTAGGCGCTCTTCTCCCGCAGCCGGGTAAGGAAGAAGCTGCCCGCCTCCGTGAGGTCGTCGAAGAACGGGAAGGCGAAGAAGCCCATGTCGAAGATGAGCAGGCTGCCTTCGGGGGTGCGCGTCAAGACCTCGGGACAGCCGGCCTTCTCGTTCTGCTGGGGATCGTCTCCCGTCCAGAGATGGGCCGGTAACAAGGTGACCAGATCGAGCAGGCCCCAGAGCTTGCCGGCCAAGGGTGGCACGTCCAGGCCCCGCAACAGCCCCACCTTGCGAAAGAGCGCCTCCAGCGTCGACGCGTCCGCTGCCCACAGGCGCCCGAAGTGCTGCTGGGCCCGCCCGACCGCCGCGGAGGGCGGGCGCTGGGGGCGCGCTTTCGCTCGGGCCGCCAGTTCCGGCAGCACCGCCGTCACCACCTGCTCGAACAAGGATGCCGGCAGACAGCGCAAGCGCTGGTTGACGCCCTGCTCGCTCACCCGGATCGCCTGGGGCGCCCACAACAGCGGCTCTCGCGCCAACAGCCGCACTAGTTCCGCTACCGATGGCACCTGCTGCCAGATCATCGTCAGCACCGACGCCGCCAGCACCGGTAACGTCAACACCCGCTGCCGCAACCCGAGTTTCCGGTAGGCCCCCCCCAGTCCTTGCAAGGCCGGCAACACCAACGCCTCCAGCCGCGCGGCGACCTGCGCCTCGCTCGGACCGGGCCGGTTCCGCCGCCGCGCATGGTCCCGCCGCACCACCCCAGCATCCGTCTTCAGAACCCGCTTTTTGCCACCGGTTGCCATCCGTGCCTCCCTTGACTTTCCGGCACAGAGCTTAACTTGTCTCCCATGCACAGAGACCCGCCCCTACCCGCGACGCGCCGAAAGTGCCGACTCTTTGATCAATTTCCATAAACAGCCGGGGAAAGTTACCGAGTGGCAATACCCGTAGAGCCGCGGCTGTCGCGGCTATACTGTG
>Ga0207416_1000452_pt1 | contig 72102 bp, 68 predicted proteins | sample PaiPotPPM11metaG_FD_184107 | JGI IMG/M metagenome (GOLD analysis project Ga0207416, IMG submission 184107) | Iron sulfur acid spring bacterial and archeal communities from Banff, Canada, to study Microbial Dark Matter (Phase II) - Paint Pots PPM... ... | reverse complement strand
ATGCCGCTGGCCGGAGCGTTCTCTCCCAAATCAGCGAAAGCTCAGGCCGTGCGCAAATCCGCTCCGGTAAGATCTTATGTGGCGCGATGATCAAACTCTCGGTAAGGAATCAAATTGGCGCGAAACGGGTCCTCGACCGCCCGTTATAGCCGCCAGCGGTTCGCATGTCGTTCGGCCTAGGGCTCAGCGGTCGCGTGGATCAACGATGCCAACGGGCTCCGCATGCATTTCGGTACAGTTGATCGTCAAGGCCGGAAGGCCCCTTGTCGTTCTTAGTGCACCCTCAACTCATAGAGATACTCGTCGCCGAAGGATGTCGAGTTTCGGTCGCGGGCGGTGCGCGTTTCAATGCGCCTAAAGCCGAGCGATTCGGCTAAACCAAACGAGGCCTCGTTTCGGACGTCCATCTCCGCCAACACCCGCTCGACGCGGTGCGCGGCACGAAGATGGTCGACGACTGCCTGCGCGGCCTCGCGAGCGTAGCCCTGGCGCTGATAGGCCGGGTAAACCGCGTAGGCGATATATGCGCTTCGGGAAACGCAAAGAATCGTGGCTTGCATCTCACCGATGAGCGCGCGGCTAGAGCGATCGCGGCAGATCCAATTCTCCCAAACCTCATCCTCGCGCCCCGGTCCTCGTATGCGCCGTGCGTAGATGGCCTCGAGATCGGCGCGCGATGAGGGCCGCAGCATCGGAAAGAACTGCCACATCCTTGCATCGTTCAGCTGAGGCCAGGTTTCGCTAGCGTGCGTTTCCCGGAGCGGCTCGAGATCGACACGGGGTGTCGTGAACGCGTGCTCCTCGGCCTTAGAGTAAATCGGCAAACGCTTCCTTGAGCTGCTCGAACTTGAATGAAAAACCTTCGCGTTGCGTGCGTTCGGGCAGCACGCGCTGACCTTCGAGAAGCACCGTCGCGCCCTCGCCCAAGGCCAAACGCAAGGCAAACGCGGGAACGGGCAGTGCAGCGGGCCGGTGCAGCACGCCGGCAAGCGTTTGCGTAAACTCTTCGTTGGTCACCGGATTGGGTGAGGTGGCGTTCAACGCGCCGTCGATCCCGTCGAGCGCCGTCAAATAGATCCCGATGAGATCGTCGACGTGGATCCACGAATGCCATTGTCGTCCCGAACCGACTTTGCCGCCAGTGCCCGCCTTGAAGATCGGCAGCAATCTCGGGAGGGCGCCCTCGCGGCCAAGAGCTAAACCCGTACGAATACACGCGGCGCGCATGCCGAGATCGCGCGCACGCTGCGCCGAGCGCTCCCATTCGGTGCAGACCTGGGCAAGAAAATCGTTCCCCGGCGGACTCGCCTCCGTGAACGTCGTCGTATCGCTCGTTCCGTAGTATCCGACTGCCGAAGCGGAAACATAGACCTTTGGCCTTTCAACGCTTCTCGCAAGACCATCCAAGAACGCGGCCGGCAAGAGCGATCGGCTCTCGAGAATCTTCCTTTTTACTTGCGCGTTCCAGCGCTGGCCGAGCGGCTCTCCGGCAAGATTGACGATGGCGTCGCAGCCTTCAGCCGCGCGCGACGCCGCTTGCGGATCGCGCAGCGACGCGATGGAAACTTCATCGCCGCGTGAGCGCAGGGCGTCGCTCAGATGCTTGCCGACAAACCCGCTTCCGCCAAGGATGAGGACTCGCATGTTTTCGTCTTACCCGCGCAGCAGTGCGACCGCCTGGCGGTCGAGGCGTTGGCGCCCAATCTTTGGATGGCTCAGGTAGAAGAGCATCATCACGCGCAGCATGAACTCGTGGGCGCGAGGTTCCTTCAACGTGCTCAACCGCTCTCGGCCGCGTGCGGCCAAGATCCGCGCACGCGCGATAAAGTCTTCAGGCTCGAGATAGCAACTGACCCAATTCAGCTCCGTGTGCCTGCGGTCTTCGGCTTGGTCAATGAACGAATCGAGAAGAACATGCAGGCCGGCGATCTCCGGAAAGTAGGCGCCATAGGCCGCCGTTATCTGGTCGCCGTCGCCGCGAAATGCGCAGTACAGCGGGCCGTATATTTGCAGTTGCGAGCCTGCCGCAGCGGCGTACTCCCACCACGTGAGATCTCTTGAGCGCGCCCCGTCATGCGCGTGCCACGCGGAGAAGTCGCCGTTCCATCGCTCCGCCGGCTCATGTTTGAGACGCTGATGGTCGGCGTACAGGCGCGCTGCTTCGGCAAAATGCGGCGCAAGCAGAGGGAGTTGCGGCAGCCGTTCGAGCTCGCTGCGCGTCCGCTTGACGAGTTCTCGCAGGTAACCGTCGTCGTCGCCGGGCGGTCCGCCGGCGTAGTACTCGTGCAGCGGACGCGCCGGATCGAGTGCGTCCGCGATCGCTTCGTGCAGCCGTGAAACTGCTTGGGTACCGATCGCCGGATGGCGGTCGCAGAGCGAATCGAGATAGTCGTAGATGCTTTCCAGCGGGGCAATGATGCGCACGTAGCGCTTTCGCGCGGTTCTAGGCAAGAAGGTTGCCAAAATGCATCCGCCAGCGACGTGATACGCTTTTTGATTGAGTGAGCTCAGCGCAAGCGCCCGCAGCGTCGGGTCGGGAATGCGCCGAGCCGACAGTTCCATCGCATGCAGCTCGGCCCGCGCAAGCGGCACGACCTGCGTAAGGAAGCGGCCCAGATCGATCGCATTCTTGCCGCCGCCGCGTGCCAGAAACCGAAGCCGCTGCGGCGTGGAGAGAACGCGAACGGCTGCGGAGCCGATATCGCGCGTCAGCACGCTATCCGACGATGAACCGGCCGGGATTGAGAATGTTGTGCCGATCGAACTGCGCTTTGAGTTTGCGCATGTAAGAGATCGCCGGTGGGGGCTCTCCCCAGGGATCGAGCGCTGCCCGAATCGGCGCTTCACCCGCCACGATCGTCAAACGCGGGTCGATCGCGCGCAACTCGTCGTGGCATTGCTCGATTTTCGCTGCAAAGCCGCGGCTGTCACGGTCGCTGAGCCGCACGAACACATCGCCGTTGTTCGCGTCGAAGAGCAGGTCCGTAAAGAGCCGTTGCCGGTTTGCGGCGTCGCGCAGGCGTGTGGCGCGTTCCATCGCCGAATCCGCAAGTCCTAACGAACGATAGGTGATCGACCTCTGCCCGAGGGACGCCACGCACGCATCGGCGATTCGCTCGAGCATCGCGCCGCACCCCATGTCGAAAATCGTCGTTTCCGGCACGCCGGCTCGACCGAGCGCGGTGCGTATCTCGCGCGTACCGCGCTCGAGCAGAGCCTCTGAACCCTCGAGCAGGACGAATGTGCGTCCATCTATGCCGTCGGCCCCCTCGATATTCTTGCGGAAACCTTCGACAAAGATCGTGGCAGCAGGAATCACGGAGAGCGCCGTCAGCTGCGCCGCCGCGCGCGCACGCGTGTTCTCCGGAAGTTTCGCCAGCAGCGCGCGCCGAGCGCGCGGAAGCGGAAGCGTTTTGAAATTTACGCGAGTCAGAACACCGAGCGTACCGAACGAGCCGGCATAGAGCTTGGACATGTCGTAACCGGTGACGTTCTTGACCACCATCCCGCCCGCATGAGCCAGCGTTCCATTTACAAGCGCGATTTCTGTGCCGATGATCAGATCGCGCGCACGGCCATAGAGATGACGCCGCGGCGAGAGCCATCCCGAAGCGACCGTCCCCCCGATGGTCGCTTTTGTGCGCAGCGGCGCGTCCAGCGGCACGAATTGCCGATGCTGCGCGAGCGTTTTGTCAAACGCTGAAAGCGTAATCCCGCTCTGCATCGCACACGTGAGATCCGCGTCCTCGTGTGCGATAAGCGCGTTCAGTGCGAGCGTCGTCACGATAGTGGAGGCCCGCGCGGGCGATCCCATACCGCCGAGCGTGTTCGCGCCCGCAATCTCCAGCGGTATCTGTTCGGCGTTCGCCCGGGCAAGGACTTCGCAGAGAGCTTCCACCGTTGCCGGCGCAAAGCGTTTTGCGCCCGCAGGCGGCTCCGCTAGCGAACTTCTGCGCACCTGATTCCCGCGGGAAAGATCTTCTCCGGGTTGAGCGAGCGCGAAGCGTTGAAGACTTCGCGTACGCCGGCCATCGTGGCGAGATCGTCCGCTGTAAAGACGCGCGACAGCGTTCCGCGCTTCTCATACCCGATACCGTGCTCGCCGCTAATCGCGCCGCCCAGCTCGACTGCCGCGTGAAGGATCTCGTTGCCGGCTTCGATCACGGCAGCGACCTGTTGCTGCTCGCGCCGATCGTAGAGCAGGAGCGGATGCAGATTGCCGTCGCCGGCGTGAAAGACGTTTCCCACAGGAATGTGATGCTGCGCGCACGCTTCGCCGACTGCGCGAAGCGCATGCGGCAGCTTTGTTCGCGGCACGACGACGTCTTGAATGTAGTAGTTCGGCGCGATGCGGCCCGTCGCGCCCAGTGCGCCTTTGCGTCCTGCCCAGAGCGCATCGCGTTCGGCCTGCGAGGCGGCCGCGCGCCATGCCAGCGCGCCGTGCTCGTGGACGATGCGCCTGATCTCCGATTCGTACGCAGCAATGTCTTCCTCGACGCCGGCGCTCTCGACCAGCAGTACGGCGGCGCAATCGGTCGGATAGCCGGCGTGAAAAGCTGCTTCGACGGCTTCGAGCATGACACGATCGAGCATCTCGAGCGCGGTCGGAACGATCCCCGCGCCGATGATCGCCGAGACCGCTGCCGAAGCTGACTCAAAATCGGGGAACGCGGCCAGCCAAACCCGCACCGCTTCGGGAACGCGCATCAAGCGCAGCCACGCAGAGCAGACGATCGCGAGCGTGCCTTCGCTGCCGACCAAAGCGCCGGTGAGGTCGTAGCCGGGATCGTCGAGTGACGTGGTCACGACTTCGCCGCTTTCGTCCACTATCTCCAAACCCAAGACGTGGTTGACCGTCGTGCCGTACGAAAGACAGTGCGGCCCGCCGGCGTTCGTGCCGATGTTTCCGCCGATCGTGGAAACCTTCTGCGAGGAAGGATCCGGCGCGTAAAAGAGTCCCACCGGAAGCGCCGCATTAGTCAGCTCCAGATTGATTAATCCCGGCTGCACGCGCGCTCGGCGGTTGCGCGCGTCGAGTTCCAAAACGCGATTCATCCGCGCGAACGAAAAGACGACCCCTCCGGCAGCGGGGATCGCACCGCCGCACAACCCTGTGCCGGCGCCGCGCGCAACGATCGGCTCCCCGCAGGCGCGCGCAATTTTTACCGCTGCGGAGACGTCGCGCGTTGAAGCCGGCAGCACGACAGCTGACGGGAGCCGTCCCTGCGAATACGCGTCGAAGGCATACACAGCGAGATCTTCGCGTTCGGCTTTAACGGCGTCGGCGCCGAGCGCGTCTTTCAGCCGCGCTATCAGCTCACTCATAAAGCAGGTAGCGCGCGCGCAGCTCTTCGAACCGGCGCAGTGCAGGCTGCCATTGCGCCGCAATCTGTGGCGTGCTCAAACCCTCCTGAAGGTCCGATCGCAAGGTGTCCGTGCCCCAGTCGAGCGCAAGCGCCCGCGTTTCCACCCGTATCGTCTGCGGCGAAACGCTTCGAGCTGCAGTCAACAGCTCAACGGCGGTGCGCACCGCGGGAAAGACGTGCGGGTCATAGACGTCGAGTTCGACGCCCGAGAACTCGCGCCCCGACATCGCGCCGAAGAGCGGCGACCAATACGCCGGACGAAAGTAGACGCCGGGTATCCCGCGCGCGTTGAGCGCTGCGGAGAAACGATAAGCATCCAAACCCTGTGCCCCGGCGTATTTGAACGGTTTGGTCGTGCCGATCCCGCCGTTGAGGCCGGCATTCTCAACTAACCCGGTGCAGGGATAGACAATAGCCGTGCTCCACTCGGGGATATTCGGCGAGGTCTGCACCCATTGCAGTCCGGTGTCGGGCCAGATCATCCCTCGGCGCCATCCGCTCATTCTGATGATGCGCAACTGCGCGCCGATCCCGAAGGCGCCGTTGAAGAGCCTTGCCAGTTCGCCGACCGTCATGCCGTGCCTCATCGCGATCGGATAGAGGCCGATGAACGACTTGTAGCGATTCTCGAGCACGGGCCCCTCGACGATGTTGCCGCCGATCGGATTGGGGCGATCCAGTACCCAAATTTCCTTTCCAAACTCTTTGGCAGCCTGCATCGCGTACGCCATGGTTGAAACATAAGTATAAGGGCGCGCTCCGACATCTTGAATGTCGAACAACAAGATGTCCACGCCCGAGAGCATTTGCGCCGTCGGATGACGCTGGCTGCCATAGAGGCTGAAGACGGGCAGACCGCTGCGCGTATCGATGTAGGACGGAACGAACGCTCCCGCGGGGCGATCCCCGCGCAAGCCGTGCTCGGGCGAGTAGATGGCGCGAATGCAGATCGCCGGATTGGCGCGTATCGCGTCGACGATGTTGACCAAGCGCGACGTCACGCCGGTTTGATTGGTGATCACGCCGACGCACCTTCCGTGCAGATCGCGCCATGCCGATTGCAGAAAGACTTCGTCGCCAAGAGTCACGTGCGCGGGCGGAAGCGTTCCCGCCGCAAGGGGTGACGTGAGCGCCGAAACCGCAGCCGCGATCCCCCAGAGAACGCGCAGCAGTTTAGACAAACGTGGGCTTCGGGAAGTCAGGAATGACGCCCGCCGCGTGAGCTCGCGCAAAGAGTTCGCGGACCGCTGACTCTCCCGCGGCGCCGAGATCTTCGGTGAATTCGTTGACGTAGAGCTTGATGTGCTTGCGCATCACGTCTTCACGCATATCGGTCGCATGCTCGCGCACATAGGCCATGATTTGCCGATCGTGCTCGCGCGCATAACGCAAACTCTCTCGAATCGCGGCGTTGAACTCCTTTGCTCGCGCGTCGCCGAGATCGTTGCTGATGAGGACCGCTCCAAGAGGAAGGGGCATGCCGGTTTGCGATTCCCACCATTCGCCCAAATCGGCGATGCACTCGAGACCGGCTTCCTCATAGACAAAGCGTGATTCATGGATGATCAGGCCCGCCTCCACGACGCCTTCGGCCACCGCCGCGATGATCCGATCGAACCGCATCTGCAACGTCTGCGGACGCGCCTGCATCGCTAGACGCAGGAGCATGAACGCCGTCGTGCGTTCGCCCGGAACGGCCACGACGAGGCCCTCGAGTGCGTCCAGATCCTTTGGACCGCCCTTGCGGCGCACGATAAGCGGTCCGCAGTTTCGTCCCAGCGCACCCCCGGCGCGCAGAATGCGGTAGCGGTCGAGCAAGAGCGGAACGGCGCCGTAGCTCACTTTGGTCAGTTCATATCCGCCTTTGAGCGCCGCGTTGTTCAGATCCGCTATGTCGGTGACGTGCACGCGAACCTCGGGCGCCGCTCCGTCAAGCCAGCGATTCGCGAGTGCGGCAAAGATGTACGTATCGTTTGGGCAGGGCGAGAAAGCTAAAGTAAGCGGTTTGGCGGCGTCCACTACGGCTCGTTCCTTGCAACCAGCGAAAGCAGCGAAGTCAAGATTTTTTGCAGTCCTCGAACGCCGGCATCAAAGTCCCATCCGCTGCGCGCGCGATCGCCGGCGAGATTCGATATTCCCCGCACCTCGATTGCCGGCACACCGGCGATCTCGGCCGCGCGCAGCACGCCAAATCCTTCCATGCTCTCCACCTCGGCGCCCGAAGAACGCAGCTTCCCCGCGGTGCCGTCGAGCGCCGTTACGTGTGTCACCGTGATGCCGCGCACGCTGCGAAATCCTGCTTCGACGAGCCGGTCAACGAGAGTGAGATCGGAGCTCACACGATTGACGACGCTGGTTCCCTCGGGCAGCTGAAGCGGCAAGCCGGTCTCCAATCCCAAGTCGAGGCGATCCTCAGCCACGACGACGCCTTCTCCGATCTCCGCTGCGCCGGAAAATGCTCCCGCTATGCCGGCGCTGACGATCAGATCGTAGCTGCTTTGTGCGAGCGCGCGCGAAACTGCAGCCGAGGCTTCAACGACGCCGACACCGCTGACCAGCATCTCGACGCCCGGCTCGGAGCGAAAGAACGGCATCTCCGCTCCGACCGCGCAGGTGACTAAGATCATGGCACACCGATAAACTTGTGCGTCTGAAGCGAAAGACGAAAGCGGTTGGGATGCGTTTTGGCGTAGTCGAGCGCCAGCGCTACATTGGCAGGCTTGTTCCCTTCGGGCTGCAGCAAGATCGTCGGTTGCTTTGCAAACGCGGCGAACCATTCGTCGGGAACGCGGCCGTCCACGATCAATTTGACCTCGTCGGCGCGCGCCGCCATCTTGGGATCGAGCCGCTCTTTGGGTGAAACGCAGAGCCAGACGTCCGAAGGAAGATCGACGGCAAACGTGCCGTTGGATTCGATGTGCACCCGTTTGCCGGAGCGCCGTAAGGCGTGGATCAGCTCGAGCGTTTCACGCTGGGCCAGCGGTTCGCCGCCGGTCAAAACCACGATCGAGCAGTCGGCGCCGGCTTCGCGCACGCGCTCGACGACTTCCTCGACGGACGCGAAGAACTTCAGCGAATAGTCGGTGTCGCAGAAATCGCAGGAAAGATTGCACCCGGCCAGGCGCACGAAAACAGCGGGTTTCCCAGTGTGCGTCCCTTCGCCTTGAATGCTGTAAAAGATCTCCGCAAGCTGCAGCACGTCGTCAGGCGCGAACGAAATCGCCCTTTCGAAGGACGGCGCACGATGCCGGCGTCTCCCATAGCACCAGCTCGTCAAGACCTTCGAGCTCGCCGTTCAAGCGTTCCCAAATCCATGCGATGAGACGCTCGCACGTTGGGTTTTCCAGCGTGTCGTTGAGCGAACTGTGGTCGAGCGTGTCGATAACGCTTCGCCGAACAGTGGCCGCGAGCACGTCGAAGTCTTCGATCATCCCGCGGGCCGGGCCGTCGCTTTGCAGCGGCCCGCGAATGCCGACCTCGAGCCGGTACGAGTGCCCGTGCGGCCGCGAACACTTGCCGAGGTGGTACGGCAGCACGTGCGCGGCTTCGAAATGGAAGTGTCTGCGAATCTGCATGCCTAGCCGACGACGATACGCATCACCGAGCGTTAGAGAACGCCGCTCGGCCCCATCGCCTCGAGGCGGCGCTTGAGTTCGGCCAGGAACCCGCTTGCGACGTAACCGTCAACGACGCGATGGTCCAGTGAAAGGCAGCAGTTCATCATGTGGCGGATCGCGATCGAATCGTCGGCCGTTACGACGGGCTTCTTAACGACGGCTTCCATCGTGACGATGCCGGCCTGACCGCCGTTGATGATCGGCGCCGACGCGTACGATCCGTTCGCGCCGTTGTTGTTCACGGTGAACGTGCCGCCTTGGAGATCGTCGGCCGAAAGTTTGTTGTTCCGCGCTTTGTCGATCAGCTCGCCCGCGGCTAGGGCCAATCCTTTGATCGAAAGTTTGTCGGCGTGCTTGATCACGGGCACGACGAGATTCGTCGGCAAACCGATCGCGATCCCGATATTGACGTCCTCTTCCACGAAGATTGCCGGCCCGGGCGTCCGTCCTCCGCCGTCCGCACTGAAGCGCGCGTTCATGAGCGGAAAGGCATTCAACGCCTCGACGACCGCGCGGATGAAGAAGGGAAGCAAGGTCAGCTTTTGCCCATGCTCGCTCTCGAAGCGGTCTTTCTCGCGCGTTCGCCATTTCCACAGATTGGTGAGGTCGACTTCCACCATCGACCATGCGTGGGGTGCGGTGTGTTTGCTCTCGACCATGCGCTGGGCGATAATGCGGCGCGCGCTGTTAAGCTGAACGTAGGTTCCGGGAACGGGTTTGCCATAGGTGCTCTTCGTCTCGGCGCCTGCCGGAGCGGCGATCGCTTGACCGACTGCAGCTGATGGCCCCATGCGCGCGGCGTTCAGCACGTCGTCCGCCGTCACGCGGCCGTTTGCACCGGTTCCTCGAAGGGAGCGGATATCGATGTGGTGCTCGCGCGCCAACCGGCGCACCGCCGGAGAGACGCCGCGCAGCGCCGCCGCCGCCGCTTCGCCGTTGCCGCGCACCGGGGCGCTTTGCGCCGCCGGTTTGACGTCTAACTGCGGCAAATTGAATCCCGGCACGGGCTCGGCGTTCGCGCTTTGCGCCATCGCGGCGGAATCTTTGGGCGGCTCCGAGACGCTTTTTCCCGAGGGTTGGGTAGCTGAGGGAGGCGGCGCCGAGCCGACGGCGCCGTCTTCGATGACCGCAATCGGCGTGCCCGTTGCCACCGTCGTTCCTTCTTGCACCAAAATATCACGCATCGTTCCGGAGACGGGCGCCGGCACTTCGGAATTTACTTTGTCGGTCGAAACTTCGACAAACGGTTCATACTTTTCGACCGGTTCGCCGGGCTGTTTGAGCCAGCGTTCAACGGTGCCTTCGGTGACCGTTTCACCCAGCTGCGGCATCGTGATCGTCGTCGCCATGCTTCTTCCTTATTAAAACCGCACGAGGTCGCGCATCGCTTGCGCCATCTCGGCGGGCGAACTCATGTACGCCTCTTCCAGAGGCAGTGCATATCCCATTGCGGGAACATCCGGCGCGCAGAGCCGGCGAACGGGCGCATCGAGATCGAAGAGCGCTTCTTCGTTGACCATCGCGCTGATTTCGGCCCCGACGCCGCCGAACTTATTGTCCTCGTGGATGATCAACAGTTTGCGAGTCTTACGGACACTTTCCAAAATGGTCGTCCGATCCATCGGCCGGATCGATCGCAGATCGATCACCTCCACCGACATGCCTTCGTCCTCGAGCTGACGCGCAGCGTCGAGCGCCCAATGAACGTAGAGCCCGTACGAAACGACGGTGAGCTGCGTGCCAGGCTTCTTGACGTCGGCCTTGCCGATCGGAATCGTGTAATGGCCGTTCGGCACCTCGCCCTTGATCAAGCGATAGGTCTTTTTGTGTTCGAGAAAGAGCACCGGATCCGGATCGTCGATCGCTGCGTTGAGCAGTCCCTTGACGTCTGCGGGAAACGACGGCGCGACGATCTTCAATCCCGGAACGTGATAGAAGAGCGCTTCGATGCAGACCGAATGTGAGAGCGCGCCGCGCACGCCGCCGCCATACGGCGTGCGAATGACGAGCGGACACGTATACTCGCCGTTTGAACGATAGCGCGTCTTAGCGGCCTCTCCCACGATCTGGTTGTACGACGGGTAGATGAAGTCCGCGAACTGAATCTCAGCGATCGGACGCAGCCCTTCCATCGCCATCCCCACGGCAATGCCCACGATCGAAGCTTCGGCGATCGGCGTGTCGATGACGCGTTCCGCGCCGAACTCCTTGATGAAGTCTTTGGTGATCAAAAAGACGTTGCCGCGATTGCCGACATCCTCGCCGATGATGATCGTGCGATCGTCGTTCCTCATCGCCTCGTAGAGCGTTTCGCGCACCGCCTCCACGTTGTTGAGCACCTGCGAGGACGACGTCGCTACAGCCATGGCTGCCAAGCTCCTTCGTGCAGATGCGTGTAGAGTTCGGAAGACTCGGGATAGGGCATCGCTTCGGCCCTGTCCGTTGCCCCGTTGGTCTCGCTAAGCACGTCCTTTTTCATCGCTTCGGCATCTTCGGCCGTGATGATGCCCGCTTCGATCAGGACTCGCTCGAAGCGCGGAACCGGATCGTCTTTGCGATGTTCGGTCACCTCGTCGCGCGTGCGATAGGTCATGTCGTTGTCGTCCGTCGAGTGCGCGAGAAAACGGTAACAGACGCCTTCGAGAAGCGTTGGGCCGCCGCCGCTGCGCGCGCGGTCCATCGCGCGTTTGACTGCGGCGTAAGTGACGAGCGGGTCGAAGCCGTCGAACTGCTCTCCCGGCATGCCGTAACCCTCGGCGCGCTTATAGATGTCGGGCTGGCCCATCTGCAGCGAAAGCGGCGTGCTGATCGCCCACAGATTATTTTCGCACAGGAAAACGATCGGCAATCGGTGGACGGCTGCGAAATTCATCGACTCGTGCCATTCGCCTTCGCTCGTCGTGCCGTCGCCGAACGTGACGAGCACGGCCCGCCCAATCTCTTTTCGATATTTCAACGCATAAGCGGCGCCGACGGCGTGCGGTATATGTGCGGCTAGGATCGATGAGAACGACATCAGGCCTGCGGCTTTGGAAGAGTAGTGATTGGGAAACTGCCTGCCTCCGTTGTGATCCGCCACCCGCGCAAAGATCGAAAGCATGATCTCGTACGGCGTCAGTCCGATACCAATGGCCAATCCGAGATCGCGGTAGTAGGGCGCAAGAATGTCTTTGCCGCGTTCGAACGCCATCGCGGCGCCGGCCTGCAGCGCCTCATGCCCCTCGCTCCCGAGCGCGAATGGAACTTTTCCCTGGCGATTCAGCTGAAAGCCACGGTTGTCCAATTGCCGCTGCGCGAGCATGGTGCGGTAGATCGCCTTGAGTTGATCGTCGGAGAGTCCGTGACGATCGAGCGCCGCCCGAAACGTGGGTTCGACTTTTGCCATTGGCGCTAGTTTAGAAGGCGCTCCCGCCTACCCTCCGCCGACCGCCCCCGCTCACACCCACGGTCCGCCGTCGCGCCCATGCAGTTCTTCATGCAACCCCTGAGGCCGCGGATAGGGCATCGCCTCCGCCCGGTCGGTCGCTTCGTTGGTCTCAGCCAGCACCGCCGCTTTCAGCTGCTCCATCTCTTGCGCGTTCAAAACGCCTTGCTCCAGCAAGAGCCGCTCGAACTTCGGAACCGGATCGTCGCGCCGCCGCAGCTCGACCTCTTCGCGCGTTCGGTAAGTGCGGTCGTCGTCATCGGTCGTGTGGGCGAGAAAGCGGTAGCATTTGGCTTCGATCAGCGTTGGACCGCCGCCGCGGCGCGCACGTTCCATTGCTTCGCGCACGGCCGCGTACACCGCGATCGGATCGAAGCCGTCGACGACAACGCCGGGAATGCCATAGCCGGGCGCGCGTTTATAGATATCCGGCTGCGCCATCTGCAGTGAAAGCGGCGTGCTGATCGCCCACTCGTTGTTTTCACAGAGCAGGGCGAGCGGCAAGCGATGGACCGCTGCGAAATTGACGGACTCGTGCCACTCGCCTTCACTGGTTGCGCCGTCGCCGAATGTCGTCAAGACTGCACGTCCCGTTTGCTTTCGCAGTTTGAGCGCGTACGCCGCGCCGGCGGCGTGTGAAGTCTGTGCCGCAATCACCGAGCTGATCGTGTAGAGCCCGAGGCGCCGGCTTGCGTAATGGTGTGGAAATTGGCGGCCGGCGCTGTGATCGGCGGCGCGCGCGAAAAGTGAAAGCAGCACCTCGTACGGCGTGAGCCCGATCCCTAAAGCGAGCCCGAGATCGCGGTAGTACGGCACGAGCAGATCCTTGCCGCGCTCGAACGCCATCGCGGCGCCCGCTTGCACGGCCTCGTGACCTTCGCTCGCCGATGCGAATGGAATCTTGCCCTGGCGATTCAGCTGAAAGCCGCGATTCTCGAGCGTGCGATGCATCAGCATCGTGCGCATTATTTCGACGAGCTGCGCGTCGGAGAGTCCTTGGCGCTCGAAACCTTGAGCCGCTTGAGATTGACCTGCCGTCGCCATGGGTTAGTTCTTTAAGGACGCGGTACGGTTCAAATCCTGCGGCGCGTAAGGCGGGTGAACCGTCATGGTTCGATAATGGTTCGATAACCTGACCACAGGCTCTCACCATGACAGTGTTGTGCGATCGCCGTCATGGTTCTATGCATCACCATGACGGTTGGCCCGGTTTAGCCCTCAGGGCGTTTGTTTATATCGTCGCGAATCGCATCCGCTGCGGCGTCGGCGGCTTTCTTTAGCCTGCGCGCGCCGATCTTCAGAAAACTCCCCAACTGACGCGCAGCCTCTTCGGTCTGCGCCTGCGTCACTTTGAAGGCCTCTCTGGCTTGCTGTTTTGTCTTTTCGAGCATCTCGTCGGTTGTGCTGGTCTTGTTTGCCTCGTCTTTGTTGTCGTTCATCTCTCCGTCACCGTAAGCACCCAGCGGATAGCGCGCGCATACTGATCCAATTCCTGGACCGTGCGGCAGAGCCATCCGGCTGAAGTATCGTCTCGTTTCCCCCTACCGGGAACCGGCCGCAAGTGTTTCGCGTAGGTTATGGCCGCGGCCAGCTGCATTTCTATTGCAGGCCACCGATCGCGCAGCGTTTCTTCGGACGCATCGGGCAGCCGTTCAATGGGCGGAGGCGCGCACCGCTGCGGATGACGCAATGCAAACTCCAGTCGCGCCAAGGTGTAATCGCCGCTCACTGCGATGAACGAGCCGAGCAGCTGAACGAGCCGCACCTCCATCGTACGGGAGCAATTTCCCGAGCCGCCGAATGGCCGCCTGCGTGGATACGGTAGGAGACACGCGGCGGTACGTCATCGTCGGCAACGGTTTCGCGGGAACGACGGCGGCGGAACAATTGCGCAAGCACGATCCTTCCTGCACGATTACGCTTTTCACCGACGAGCCGTACACGCTCTACAACCGCATCGCGTTGCCGCCGCTGCTGAGAAAACAAGTAACCGAGCAGAAAGTGATCATGCGCGATGCGGCTTGGCATGAAAAAAACGCCATCGAGCTGCATTTGGAAACGCGCGTCGAGCGCGTGGTCCCCGATGAGCGCGTGGTCGTTGCGGACGGCAAAAGGTTCCTCTACGATGCGCTCCTGGTGGCCACAGGCGGACGGCCCAACCCGCATCCCGCGCCGGGCGCCGATGGAGCAAACGTTTATAACTTTCAGTACATGGACGACACCAAAGCGATCTCCCGCGAGTTGGAATCCAGCAAGGCGGCGATTTCCGTGGGCGGCTCGTTCATTGCGTATGAGTTGGCCGAGGCGTTCATCGCTCGAAAGGTAGAAACGCATTGGATCATGCGAGGGCCGTACGTGCTCCATCGCATGCTCGACGAGATTGCCGGCAACCTCATCGATGAAGCCGCCAAAACCGATGGCGTGAACATGCACTACGGGGATCACATCGTGGAGTTCGTGCGCGACAACGGCGTGGTCAAGAAAATCCGGACAAGCAACGGCAGCGAGATCGAAGCGCAATGCTACGGGATAGGTCTGGGGCTCGCCATGAACACGGAGCTGCTGGAAGGTTCCGGCGTCGAGGTCAGCCGGAACGGGATTCTTTGCGACGACGGGCTCGAAACGAACGTCAAGGGGATATTTGCTGCGGGCGATATCGCGGATTTTTACGATCCGATCCTCGAGATGCGCTATCGCATGGGAACGTGGAATAACGCCGGCGCTCACGGAAAAGTTGCCGCGCAGAACATGATGGGCGGCAGCGACAAGTACCACGACGTTCCAGAGTACTCGAGTTTGCTGTTCAAGGGACAGACGATCACGCAGTTCGGCCTCTCGCCGGAGTATAGGCCGGACCTCGAAACCGTCTTCTCGGTCGATCGCGAGAAGAAGTGGTACCGCGCGCTGTACTTCTGGGAAGATCGTCTGGTGGGCGGCTTGTTCCTGGGCAAAGGCAATCGCAGCGGAAAGCGCAAGTACGTGGACGCGATCAAGAGCAAACATCGCTTTCCCAAACCGGAATGGAAGACGATGCTCGAGTGGACGCACGATTAACCGAGATTATGCGGAGCTCGAGGCACGCTGGAAACGCCTGCGAGAGAGGGGATACTCCGTTCGAGAGGTTGCCTGCGCCGACACGCCGCGCACGATGCTGTGCGTCGAATTCGGCGATGCGAGCAGCCCGATGAGCATTGCGATTGCCTCCGGCGTTCACGGCGATGAGCGAGCCGCGCCATGGGCGCTGATGGCGATGGCGGAAGAAGATGGCTTCGATCAGCGTTTCGCCTATCGCATTTGGCCGTGCATCAATCCGTCGGGATATCGTGCGGCAACCCGGGAAAACGCCGAAGGCGCGGACGTCAACCGCAGCTTTTCGCGCGGCGGGCAGACGCCGGAAGCGCGCGCCATTCTGACGGCGAATCGCGATCGCAAATTTGCGCTCTCGCTGGATCTGCACGAAGACGAAACTGCGAGCGGCTTCTATCTCTACGAATACGGCGCGTGCGATGCGGGCGAGGAAGTCGTAAAGACGATTCGCGGCGCCGGATGGCCGATCCAAGATTTCACCGGCTTCGATCTCGGTGTGCCGTTCGAACCCGTTCATGCCGGCGACGGCATGCTGCGGATGCCTCCGGATTTTGAAGCTGCAAGACTCGGCGGGCTTTCGTACAGCCTATCGATCGTCAAACATGCGGCGCGGCGAGCGCTCACGTTTGAAACGCCGACCTCGTTTCCGTGGGAGTCCCGTATTGCGATGCACGCACTCGCCGTGCGCGCAGCTATTGCTAAGGTAAGCGCCGAATCGCTCACGAAGCCGTAAAGCGATGGCCGACCGCGATTCTCTAGAGGTTGACGTCCTGTTCGTGGGAGCAGGACCGGCCGGTTTGGCCGGCGCGATCCGTTTGATGCAGCTCGCCAAAGCCGGCGGGCGAGAGCTTGAAGTCGTGGTGATAGAGAAGGCGGCAGAGGTCGGCAATCACGGCATTTCCGGAGCGGTCATGGACCCTCGCGCCCTCGATGAGCTGCTGCCCGAGTGGAGAACCGAGGCGCCTTTCGAAGCGGAAGTCAGCAGCGACGAACTTTGGTTCATGACGGAACGGGGCCGCGTCAAAGCGCCGATCGTTCCGCCGATGATGCGCAATCGCGGAAAAGTCGTCGCGTCGCTGCAGAAGATCGCAAAGTGGCTGGGCGAGAAAGCGGAAGCGGCGGGCGCGCAGATCTTTCCGGCTTTTGCCGGACAAGAACTCCTTTGGGAAGGCGATCGCGTCGTCGGCGTGCGCACGGGCGACAAAGGCGTCGACCGGCACGGAAATCCGAAGTCAAACTACGAGCCGGGACCCGATCTGCTGGCAAAAGTTGTCGTCCTGTGTGAAGGGCCGTGCGGAACCCTTGCAAAGCAAGCGACAGCGCGGCTTGGTCTAGATGAGGGATGCGAGCCGCAAGTCTATGCGGCAGGCGTCAAAGAGATTTGGCAGTGCAAGCCGGGGAGCGTTCGTGCGGGCAGCGTCATTCACACGCTGGGGTACCCCCTGGCGCACGACACGTTCGGCGGCGGTTTCATCTACGGCATGAGCGGCGATGTGCTCGACATCGGTTTCGTCACGGGCCTGGACTATAAGAATCCGACCACCGATCCGCACAACGAATTTCAGCGTTTCAAAGCGCATCCGTCGGTAGCGGCGATGGTCGAGGGCGGAAAACTGCTGCGTTACGGAGCGAAGGCTATTCCGGAGGGCGGCCTGCATGCAATGCCGCGTCTCTATGCCGATGGTCTTCTGCTCGCCGGCGACTCTGCCGGTTTTCTCAACGGCATGCGGCTCAAAGGCATTCACCTTGCGATGAAGTCCGGCATGCTGGCGTCCGAAGCTGCGTTTGAAGCACTGCAAGCGCAGCGCTTCGATGCGCAGCAGCTTGCGTCGTACGATACGCGCGTTCGAGCGTCGTGGGCCTTTGGCGAGATGCGCTCCGCGCGCAACTTCCATCAAGGCTTCAGGAACGGGCTCTACGCCGGCATGCTGAACACCGCGCTGGGCATGGTGACGGGAGGACGCGGTTTCGGGATCTCGGATCGATTGAGCGGTGAACACGGCTGGAAGCGCATGGAGAAGCGCGGGTGCAAGCCGGTCGAAACTCCGCGCGCGAAGATCGACAACGTCCTCACTTTCGATAAGTTGACCGACGTTTTCAACAGCGGAACGCTGCACGAAGAGGATCAGCCTTGCCACTTGCACGTCTCGGATACCAACATCTGCCGCGATAGATGCACGGTCGAATACGGCAATCCGTGCCAGTATTTCTGTCCTGCGCAAGTCTACGAACCGCTCTTCGAGCGCTCGGACGGCAGCATCGAGGGGCGCTTACAGATCAACTTCACGAACTGCGTGCACTGCAAGACCTGCGACATCATGGATCCGTATCAGATCATCACGTGGGTTCCGCCGCAAGGCGGTGAGGGACCGGTCTACACCGGCCTCTGAAGCTCCGGGAACAGCGATGAGCCTTCCGCGCAGCGGAGACGTTGCGGTCGTAGGCGCCGGAATTATCGGCCTTTCCGTCGCGTTCGATTTGGCGCGGCGCGGCGCGGCGGTGAGCCTCTACGATGCTTCCGAAGCTGCGCGCGCGGCGTCGTGGGCGGCAGCCGGGATGCTCGCGCCGTCGACCGAGCATATCGCCGAACCGGCTCTGCGCAGTCTGTGCGAACGTTCGCTGAGCCTCTATCCGTCCTTCGCGCAAGCGGTGCAAGCGGCATCGTCAGTTGATCCTCACCTGCGGTTGGAAGGCATTTTGAGCGCAGCGCATGGTGAAAGCGCGCTTCACGCGCTCGAGCGCCGATTCGCGGAGATCTCGGCGCATGGGACACGCGTCGAACTGCTCGACCGCGAATCGGCATTGAAACTGGAACCGGCGCTCGGGCGTTCGCTTCGCAGTGCACTGATCGTCCGCGGAGAAGGATACGTCGATAATCGCCGGCTTGGACGCGCGCTGGCGCTCGCAGGCGCGGCGGCGGGCGTCCGGATACATGAAAACGCAGGACGCGTTTTCGTAGAGTGCGACGCGCGGCGCGTCTTGGGATTGAGAAGCGATCTGGGCTTCCAGCCGGCCGATCACGTTATCAATGCCGCCGGCGCTTGGGCCGGAACTCTGCAGGGCGTGCCGCCGCAGTATGCGCTTCCGGTTCATCCCGTTAAAGGGCAAATGGTCGCACTCGCGATGCCGGCCGAGTTCATTCGGCGACCGGTTTGGCTCGATGGCGCCTACCTCGTGCCGCGCGCCGGCGGAAGACTGCTGATTGGAGCGACCAGCGAAGAAGCCGGTTATGACACGCGGGTCACGGCGGGAGCGATCGATCAGCTGATCCATGCCGCTGTCGGCGCAATTCCGGCGCTGCGCGATTTTTCGGTGACGGAGAGCTGGGCCGGCCTCCGCCCCGCCACGCCGGATGGAATGCCGTTCATTGGCCCCACGGAGCTGCGCGGCTACGCTGTGGCTGCCGGCCACTACCGCAACGGGATTCTCCTCGCCCCCGCGACGGCGAAAGCGTTGGGCGATTGGATCGAACGCGGCTCAACCGAAGAGCTGGAGCCATTTTTGCCCGAACGGAACAGAAAAGCCAAAAGCGCGTAGCGAAGACCTAAGAGATGCGAGCAACGATCAACGGCGAGGTTCACGAGTTTCCCGACGGCGTAACGGTGGCAGGCGTGCTGGCGTCGGTGCACGCACCCCAGAATGGAATCGCCGTTGCGAAGAACGATCGCGTGGTCCGGCGCTCGAGATTTTCCGAAGAACCCGTCTTCGACGGCGACCGGATCGAGGTCATTAAGGCGGTGAGCGGAGGATGAGTCCGGACGGGATGAACGATGTGCTGCGAATCGGCGCTTTCGAGCTTCATTCTCGGCTGATCGTCGGCACGGGCAAGTATCCCTCAATGGAGGTCATGCAGGCGGCTCATTCCGCCAGCGGCGCCCACGTAGTGACCGTAGCGATCCGTCGCATCAATCTCGACGATCCGAGTGGAAAAACGCTGCTCGACTACATCGATCGCAAGACCTTTACGATCTTGCCGAACACGGCAGGGTGCTACACGGCCAAAGAAGCGATCCTGACTGCGCAGTTGGCGCGCGAGCTGCTCGAAACGGATTTGATTAAGCTCGAGGTGATCGGCGACCGGCAAACGCTGTACCCGGATACGCGCGAAACGGTAGCTGCCGCGGAACAGCTGGTTCGCGAAGGGTTCACGGTACTGCCGTATGTGCTCGACGATCCGGTTGCATGCAAGCAGCTCGAAGAGCTGGGATGCGCCGCGGTCATGCCGCTTGCCGCGCCGATCGGCAGCGGGCTCGGTGTGTGCAATCCGTATTCCATCCGCATCATCAAGGAACGTGCGAACGTACCGGTCATCGTCGACGCTGGCGTCGGGACCGCAAGCGATGCTGCGATCGCCATGGAGCTCGGCGTCGACGCGGTTCTGATGAATACCGGCATCGCCACGGCTCGCGATCCCGTCATGATGGCGCACGCTATGAAGGACGCGGTGATTGCAGGACGGCTTGCGTACCTTTCCGGACGCATGCCGAAACGGCTCTACGCCAGCGCCTCGAGTCCGATGCAAGACTTGATTGCGGTAGACAAAACCTAAGCGCGCTGCTTCCTGCGCGCGCGCACGAACCAGTGCACGCTTCCCGTGGGGCGGCTTCGATGCGCCCAGCGGCCGACAACCCGGTCGACGGATTCTTCGCGCAGCTCGATGATTGTAAAATCGCGCTCCAGAAGCGCGCGCAGGCCCGCGCGGTCGAAGAACGCATGCGCGACCCCGGCTTCCTCCCCGCTTTCCGCCACAAAAACGCCGGCGTCGATCTGCTTTCCCGCACCGTAGCGAACGTCGCTCTTGCTGCCGAAGGTTGCGTACAACGGCGCCGCGCTCCGCAATGCAGCTGCGGTTGACTGCAGCACCGCGTCAATGCCGGCCCGCGTTCCGTGCAACAAACCGTGCGAGCTCAGAGCACCGTCGAAAGCGCGACCGGTGACCTCCGTTGCAAGAAGATCGATGCGATCGTCCGCGACCGCCATGACTTCAAAGCCGCGCGAGCGCATCGCCTGCGTGTTGCGGCCGCTGCCCGATCCAATCTCCAAGATCGACGTGCCGCCGGAGCTGCGAAGATCGTCCATCAACGCGATTGCAAGCGGATGGGCGCGGCGGAGCTTGCCTGAAAGCGACGAAGGTTCGTTCATGCGATCGCTGCCTCTGATTATCGTGGTCGGCGGGGATGACCTTGCGTTGCGAGTATGCGAAGAACTGTGCGCAACGCGCGATCGCGAGGTCGTGGTGCTGTGGGATCCTGATGCTTCGGTCGCGCGGCGCGTCGAGCGTTGCGGCGGCACCTTTGCCGGCCGCAATCCCGTCGCCTATGAGTCACTGCAGCAGATCGGCGTTGCCGATGCAGCCGTGATCATGCCGGTTTCCGAAGACGATCGCTTGAATCTGCGCGTCGCGCTTCAAGCAAGGGATCTCAACCCGCAGATTCGTATCGTGCTGCGCCAGTTCAATCGCGCTCTGGGAAGAAAGATCGAGCAGAATTTGCCCAACTGCACGGCGATTTCTCCCGCTGCACATGCTGCCGCGACGTATGCTGCGGCTGCCGTCGATCCCGGATGCCGTTACGGGCTCCAGTTCCCCCACATCGACGGTCCGCTTCTGGCGTTTTCGGAGCGTACGGCGCGTGAGTTCGGACTTCGGCCCGTGACGATCGCCGAGGCCGAGCGCCGAATCGGAGCACGCATCATCACGGTCGACGATCGCGTCGCGCCGAGCACCCAACGGATTGGCCGCGACGATCGGGTTGTCGCGTTCGGACCCGCGAACAATCTTCAGCACGCGAGGCTGCACCGGCGGGCGCATGAAGGCGCAACGCCAGGGCGCAAACGCAGGCGAGATTGGCTGCTGGACATCGTCACCGCGAGCGCGCGCCTAGAGCCTTTGGCGTTCTATGCGGCCGCAGCAGGGTTTGTGATCTACATCGCCTGCTGCGTTTATTTCATGCTGCAGATGCACTTGACTTTCGTGGAAGCGATGTACTTCACAGCGCAGACGATGGTTACAGTAGGATACGGCGACATTACGCCGTTGCAGCGGCACGCCGGCACAACCGCGATCCTGGTATCAATCGCTGCCATGCTGGCGGGCGTCACGATTGGCGGCATCCTCATCGCGACCGTTGCCTCGGCCCTGAGCCGAGCGCAAGAAACGGCGCTTCACGGCGTCCGCCAAATCCATGCGCAGGACCACGTCGTCGTCTGCGGCGCCGGCAATGTAGGAACGCGCGTGATCGACTTTTTGCTGCGCATGGATGTTCGGGTGGTCGTCATCGAAAGAAATCCCTCGGCGTTTCTTCTCGAATTGGCCCGAACGCGGCGGGTCGATCTTCTTCGCGCCGACACGACCAATGATGACACTTTGATCCTTTGCAGTCTCCCCGCCGCGCAAAGTTTGGTAGCGGTCACCGACAGCGATACTGCCAACCTCGAAGCGGCGCTCGGCGCGCGCGTGCAAAGCCCCGAGCTGCCCGTCGTTCTGCGCATCAAGGATGCCGAGTATGCGCGGTCTATCGCCAACAACTTTACGATCGCCAAGTCGTTCTCGGCGAGCGAGTTGACGGCGCCCGCCATCGCAGGACTCGTCCGGTTTCGGGGAAGCCGGGGACGCGTGACGCTGGGAGATACGACCTACACCATTGACGAGCGCGCGACCGGCACCGAGCTGCCCGCCGAGCACGCGATCCCGCTCCATGCGTGGCGTGGAGGAGAGCTCGTTCCGATTCACGACTTTTCGGAGGAACGCCCGGGCGACCGGGTCATTTACATCGTACCGCTGGCCCCACCGCCCTAAGACCGAATTTGCCTGAGCTTGATAGGAGCTATATGTTAGAACAGGGCGCGAAGATGCCGTCGCTCACGGTCCTCGACGATTCGGGAGCGCGCGTGGAGACGCAGCAGTTGCTCGGCAAGCCGCTCGTGCTGTGGTTTTATCCGAAAGACGACACGCCGGGTTGAACGAACGAGGCGTCGCAGTTTCGCGACGATTATGCATCGTTTGTTGGAAAGGGAGCGGAGATTGTCGGCGTCAGCCGCGATTCACCGGCATCCCACCGCAAATTCAAAGAGAAGTACGGCATCCCGTTCCGGCTCATCGCCGACATCGATTCGGCGATGAGCAATGCCTTTGGCGTGCTGATGGACGGCAAAGTTCAACGCTCCACGTTCTTGCTCGACGCTTCCGGAACGATTCTCAAAGTGTGGCCGAAAGTCAGCGTTGCAGGCCACGCGCAAGACGTGCTAGCGGCTCTGCCGGTTTGACAGGCGTATCCGCGCTGCGCCCTTCGACAACGCTCAGGGCAAACTGTCCCATCTTCGATGGTCCCCACGCCCTCGGCCGGAGCCTGTCCCGAGCCAGGTCGAGGGGGCCCATCCGCATCACGCTGAGGCAACCGCGTTCCATTCGCGCTTCGTCATGAAAGTGCGGATCATAGGTTCCAGCTCGGCCGTGCCGCGGCCGGGCCGCGCCTGCAGCAGCTACTTGATCGAAGAAGCCGGAACGAAGCTCGTGCTGGATCTCGGAACCGGCGCGCTGCAGAGCTTGATGCGCTTCGCCGACCCTCGCAAGCTAGACGCGATCCTCATTTCGCATTTACATCCGGACCACTTCATGGATTTGGTTCAGCTGCGGTACGCGCTCACAATCCCGGATCCGATCGACCCTCCTCTTCCGGTTCATCTGCCGCCCGAAGCGGAAGCGCAGGTGGCGCGGCTCGCGCAATCGCTGCCGTCCTCGTCCGGCGAAGCGTTTTTTGCGGGCGCTCTTGCGCTCATGGAATACGATGCTGAGAACGTACTGCGCATAGGAGCGTGTGAGATCGCCTTTCGCTGTACTGCGCACTACATCGACGCATATGCAATGCGCGTGGTCTGTCCGAGCGGAACAGTCGTGTATTCTTCGGATACCGCGCCTTGCGACGCCGTTACGGAGCTGGCGCGCAACGCCGATCTCTTCATCTGCGAGAGCGCTCTCGGCGTCGCAGGCATGGATCACGAACCGCGCGGCCACAGCAACGCGCGTGAAGCCGCCGCGATGGCCCGCGACGCGCACGTCAGGCATTTAGTGCTGACCCACTACGGCAGCGGAGCAGAGCCCGCCGATCTTCAAGACGCTGCAGCGACTCTCTTCGGGGGACGCATAACCGTGGCTGACGACGGAATGGCGATCGAGGTATAGTGTGCCCCGTCAGAAATGCCGTAACAGTCGCCCCGTGTCTTTTCCGCCGGCTCGTCGTCCCTGCGTCAGTCACAATGCTACGGCGTTGCTCTTTCCTCGCTCCTCGATCCAACGAAAAATCCCCGTGGCTTTGTGTCACGCCACTTCTGACGGGGCACACTAGTTGTTTCCTTTTGGTTCGCTCTTCGGCAGCGAGAACGCGATGAGCGATCGGACCGGCGCCAGTCCGCGGCTCACGACGGCGCAGCACGTCACGTGCAGGCCGAGCTCCTCCAACCGCGCCTTCGCCGCCAACAACTCTCCCGCGCGCGTAACGACGTCTTCGAGCAGCAGCACGCGCTGGCCGGCATCGTAAGCGCCTTCAACATACTCGCCCGCAAAAGCGCCGTAGCCCTTCGGTTGTTTGCGAACCGCGATCATCGGCAGATTGCTGAGCTGCGAGACGGCCGTTGCAAGCACCACGCCGCCCAGCTCCGTCCCGCCGATGAGATCGGGATTCGTCTCCTCGATCAGCGGCACAAAAAGACGGGCAATCCGGCGCAGGACGTGCGGATCGGAGAAGAGCCGGAACTTGTCGATGTAATAGTCGCTGTGCGCCCCGCCGGCCAGCACGTAGTCGCCCCGCGTCAAAGCACGCTCGACGATGATCTTGCGAAGCCAAGCGATTTCCGGGAGGCGACCGATGGGTTCCGGCGGTCCTAGATACTCCATTGCCAGGCGTTCCAAGCCTCCAACACAGGGCTCGGATCGAAGCCCCTAAAGTTAGCGTTGATCGGCTGCATTTGACGCTGATAGTATGTGAAGCTTTCCGGCATATCGGTTGCGAGCAGCTGCTGAATGCGAAAGTACGCTTTGCGCCGCGTCGGAATGTCATAGTTCTCTAAGGCCATTCGCTGGGCCGCATCCATTTGAGCGGAACAGTAACGCGAGTAGTTGTAGCCCTTTGGCGCCATATTGGCGCAGGTGAAATTGGTCGAATCGTCGGGATCGACGCCCGCGTACCAGCCTGCAAGGCTCAGATCGAACCTGCCGTTTTGCAGAATGCCGCCCATGGCGGCCGGTGCGAAGAGCACGTCGCCTTGATAGTTTTTCACCTGGACGTCGATCCCGGCTTGGCGCAGCATCTGCTGGATCTCGACCGCTTCCTTGCGCCGAGTTACGTTGCTGGCGTTGCTCACGAGCGTCAGAGAAAGGCGCTGACCATTCTTCGTCATGATGCCGTCACGCCCCGGAGCCCACCCGGCCTGCGTCAACAGCTGCCGCGCCATTTGCACATTGTGCGGATAGGACTTGACATTGGGATCGTACGCCCACATGAAAGGCGGCTGATCCTCGGTCGCGATGTGCTGCTGCCCAAAAGTGAGCGTGTCGACCAGACGCTGCTTGTCTTCAGCGTAGGCGATCGCTTGCCGTACGCGGATGTCGCCGAGCAGTGGCCGCTGCACGTTGAGCTGCAAATCCTCGTAGCCGTTCACGTCGACCCAGACAAGACGGACGCCCGGGATATTCTTGACTAGCGGGTAGTTATTGATTGAAGCCTCGAACATCCAATCGATCTCATGCGTCTGCAAGAGATTGACGATCGTGTTCTCATCGGGGATAACTCGAATGACGATCCCCTTGAGTCCCGGCTTGCCCATGAAGAAACTATCGTTGGCCGCCAACTCGAAGTGGTCTCCTCGCGCCCAGCGCACGAACTTAAATGGGCCGTCACTGACATTGGGATTGCTGTTGAACGGTATTTGATCGATGTTCGCATACTTCGAGAGAATATGCGCCGGCGCCACCGGATACGGCTGATCGCTGTCGGTAAAGAAGGAGTCCACGAAAGGTGAGAAGCGCTGCTTAAGGTGCACGACGACCGTGAACGGATCGGGCGTGTCGATCGACGCGATCTGATCGTACGCATGGCGTGATATGATGTTGTTGTCGGGATTCATGATCGCTTGCCACGACCACTTGACGTCTTTGCTCGTAACGGGCACGCCATCGGTCCACTTGGCGTTCTTGCGCAGATGGTAAGTAATTGTTAGACCGTCGTTACTGATGCCGCCGTTTTCCTGTGTCGGCACACGGATCGCAAGCATCGGCATGAGGGTGTTGCTCGGCGTGTCGGAAAGGAGCGGCTCGAACATCAGGCGGCCTACCATGACGTCGGTCGTGTTGGAGTTGAGTAGCGGATTGAGGCTCTTGATGTCAGACTGAATCGCGATGTGAAGCGTGCCGCGAGGAGCTCCGGGGGCGGGTCCTGTTGTGCCGCCCGATCCACCGCCGGTCTTCGTGCATGCTGCGGCGCAGAGCGCGATCGCCGCCGCGATGATGCGGCGCTTCATGAAACCACCGCCTTCGGACCGGTCCATTTGCCCGGCACGGGATCGAATCGCTCGTGTCGCCAGGAGTAGCTGCCGAGTCCCTGGGTCGCCGTGCGTAGTTCGGTGATGTACCGCGAAAGTTCGACTTGCGGCACATCGGCTTCCACGACGTCGCTGCCGGGTTTATCGGCCGGATTCATGCCGAGAATCTGCCCGCGCTTGCCCGTCAACTGCTGGATGACGGTTGAAGTGTAGTGCGTCGGCACAGACACCTGCACGCGCACGATCGGTTCGAGCACGACCGGATTGCACTTGGGCAGCGCATCGCGCACGGCCATCCCGGCAGCGGTCCTGAACGACTGCTCGCTCGAGTCGACGTCGTGGTAGGCGCCGTCGAAAAGCACGACGTGAATATCGGTGACGGGATATCCCCCCAAGCTTCCTCGCGTTAACGCTTCCCGCACGCCTTTTTCCACCGCAGGAATGAACTGGCGTGGAACCACGCCTCCTACGATCTCTTCCTCGAAGGTCACGCCGTTGCCCCGATCGCGCGGAGCAAACCGGAGCCAAACGTCCCCGAACTGTCCGTGTCCTCCGGTTTGGTGCTTGTAGCGCGCATGAACCTCCGTCCCTGCGGTGATCGTCTCTTGATAGGGAATCGTCGGCGGCGCGGTCGTGGCTTCGACTTTGAATTTGCGCGTCAAGCGCTCTACCGCGATTCCGACGTGCTGTTCACCGCTGCCAAGCAGAAGAAGCTCGTTGGTGATCGGCGCGCGCTCGAGGCGCAACGCCGGATCTTCGTCCACGATCCGGCCGAGCATCTGTGAAATCTTTGCTTCGTCCATGCGCTCGCGCGGTTTGATGGCAACGGCATAGACGGGTTCCGAGAGCGGCACGCGCGGCAGGAGGACTTTGAAATTGTTCTCCGTCAGCGTATCGCCCGTGCCGACGGTTTCCAAACGCGCAATCGCCGCGATCGTTCCGGCCCCGGCGCTTGAAAGCGGCTCTTGCTTTTTGCCCTGGAGACGGTAAAGACCGCCGGAACGCACCTTTTCAGTGCCTTTCGATATGTTGGTCAGGGTGGAGTCGGCGCGCAAGGTTCCTGAAATGACGCGCACGATCGAGAGTTTGCCGGATTGCGGATGGATCGAAGTCTTGATGACCAGCGCGATTGCCGGTCCGTCGCTTTTCGGATCGATCGGCCGTCCTTCGGCATCCAGAACCGGCGCATCGGCGGGCGATGGAAACCACCGTTCCATCGCGCGCACGAGCGCTGGAATGCCAAAGCCCTGCAGCCCCGCGGCCGCGAGGACCGGCAGGATCTGATCGTGCGAACACTCTTCACAGAGATCTTTTTCGACCTCTTCGAGCGGAGGCTCGAGGCCTTCGAGCAGCTCCTCCATCAAATGGTCGTCGAAGTCCGCCATCGCTTCGAGCAGCTGTGCGCGCGCAGCTTCAACGATGTCCTGCAGTTCTGAGGGGACGTCCGCTTCGCGCTCCTTCTCACCGTCAAAGAGAAAGGCCCGACGCGTGGCAAGATCGACGTAGCCGCGGAATGCGTCGGCCGCGCCGATAGGCCATTGCTCCGCGACGATGTGTCTGCCATACGCGCTCTGCAGCGCCGCGAGCGTCGCCGCAAAGTCCGCTCCTGGGCGGTCCATCTTGTTGATGACGAACAAATGCGGGAGTTTGCGCGCTTCGAGATAGTCAAGCAGACCGCGCGTCTGCGCCACGCGCGACGGATCGGCGTCGATGACGACGATCGCCGCGTCGCAGCCCGCAATGGCCATCTTCACTTCCTCGAAAAAGTCGATGAAGCCGGGGCAGTCCACTAAAGTGAGATCGATTCCATCCGACGCACAGTGCGCAAAGCCGACCGTCGTTGACTGTGCGTGACCGATGCATTCAGGCTCGAAGTCCGTCGTCGTCGTGCCTTCGATGACGCTTCCCTTGCGTCCGATTGCTTCGCAATGCGCGAGGATCGCCTCAGCAAGCGTCGTCTTTCCCGCATGGTGCGAACCGACGACGGCAATGTTGCGTACGCGCGATATATCGGGCATCTATCTCTCCTCGGTGCCGCAGCTAGCGGCGCGTGCGGGTGCTCTTGCGTTTCTTTAGCGGCGTTTTTTTGTGCCCGGGCCGTTTGGGAGCGGTCTTCTTGACGGGGGCTTTGCGCCCCGGAGCTTTTTTCGCCGCCGGTCGTTTCACCGAACTCCGGGCCGGCTTCTTGCGCGCCGGCGCCTTCTTTGAACTCTTTGCGGCCTTCGTCGTCTTTTGGCGTTTGCCGGCTGAGGGCCGCGCGGCCTGTGCTTTTTTCAACCGCTGAGGCAGGCGCGCCGCCGTCGCGGCTCTCTTCGCCTTCGCTTTTCTCGCAGGCGATTTGCCGGCCGCGATCTTTTTGCGGCTCGCCGCAGGAGCTTGCGGCTTGGTTTTGTGAGCCTTTTCGCGCGCCGCGGATTCCTTGAGCGGCTTTTTTGTCACGCGCGCGGGGCCGCTGGCGCGTTTGCGAGGGCCGGCGTCGTGCCCGGTTTTGGAAAGCGCCCCTACCCGTTCGAGCTCTTCAGGCAATCCAAGTTCTGCGCGGCCAAAGCCGGTGATGCTGCTCCCCGGCGCCTGCACGGGCTCCTGCGCTTTGACTTTTTGCAGGTGCTCTTTCGTCGCGCGCAGAGCAACGATAGCCAGTCTTCCGTTGACGGGAAAGACCAGCTCGTTGATCTTTGCTTCATCGAGCAGCTTGAGCACGATGTCGAAGGAAGCGGCCTGATCTTTTGGGCTGTGCGCGTCGGAGCCGACGGCGATGCCGACGCCCTTCGAACGCGCCTTTCGCATCAAGCGCAAAAGGGCGTCGCGATACTTCTGCTTGCGATCCTCCGGATTGTCGCGGTAGAGAAACCGCGTATTGATCTCGACGGCGATGCCTCGCGCGCGGCAGACCTCCAAAAGGCGATCTTCGTGCTGCTCGAGTTGTTTGCGATCCGGCCAGCCGCCGAGCTCCGCCGGCGCATAGAAGTGTCCGACGATGTGTCCGGGCAGCTTCTCGAGGTCGTCGATCAGCTTTGCCATGTAGAGTTCCCAGGTCCGTTGGACGCCGACGACTTCATGCAGATCTCTAAACTCAGGATTGTCGAAGGGCCATTGCCAGTCCGGTCCTTTTTCCGGATGCTCGATCGTCAAGAAATGGACGGCCCGAATCATGCCGTCCGGGCGCATTGCGTCGACGATGTTTTGTGCGTCGGGCCTCGACCGAGGGTCGTTGTCCAGCTCCGCTCCGATCGAAAACCGCATTCCTCGCCGCAGGCCTTCGGAGACGACGGCCGCGTGTGCGACATCTACCCCTGCAGTTTCAGCCGCACCGTACAGATCGCCGGCTTCGGCGAGCTTGAGCGCGCGCCGGACGGTGTTCACCGCGCCGGGGTCTTCGAACGTCAAATAGTTGATATGGTCCGCAACCATCAAGAAGCGCGGAGACCCTCGGCGGCACGCATGGTAAAACCACAGGAACAGCATCCTCGAAGAGTACGCAATGGGCCGTTCCTCGGTAAATGGCTTGTGTTCGCCTTTGGCATGCCCATGCGCGTCGGGAATAGCCGCGATGCGGGGATCGTTCACCTTTCAAAAAGTTAGCCCCGGTTTGCCGTTCCCCTGGCGCGCATAAAGAAGCCGGCTCGTTTCCGAGCCGGCGCCTCACTTATGGTATCCTTCCATTTCCAACAGCCGCGCTTTCATCTCGATCCCGTAGCCGTAGTTGTGCAGGCCGCCGCTCGAATCGACCACCCGGTGGCATGGAAAGAAGAACGGGAGCGGATTGCGCGCCATCACCTGGCCGACTGCGCGAGCGGCGCGTGGCCGCCCGATCGTGCGCGCGACCCACGCATAGGAGCGAACTTCGCCGCGCGGAATCTGTGCCGCCGCCCTGAGCGCCGCTTGTTCGAACGGTGTGAGGTCGCTTATGTCGATCCGGGTTTCGTCGACGCGCCAGGTTTGAAAGAAGTCGTCGAACATCTTCTGCAGCCACGCGGGAGCTTCGCCGAAAGCGACCGGACGGCGCAAGCGCTGTTCGATTTTGCGCTGAACGTCCTCGCGCAGCTCCCCGCGGTCGAGTCCGATGAAGGCGATACGCGTTTCCTTGAACCCGACGTAGAGGCGTCCAATCGGCGTGCTCACACGCACCAGCGTTACCGGCGCAGCTCGCCGGCGAAGCGCGATCGAGGCGATGTGTTCGACCACTCTCCTCGTCAGATCGCACGAAGGCTCGGGCAGCGGCAGATGTTCGAGACAGTAAGCAACGCCTTCGTATTGCTCGTAAAGGTCTTGACAGGGCTGACAAATGCGGAGGTGGGTGAGCACGGATTCGCGCAGCGGCGGCATGCCGGCACCGGCTTCGCCAATTTCGCGAATCTCGTCCCACAGCGCCTCGACCTCACGACAGCGCATGGGCAGGATCTCCTTGGGGATAGAGTCTTCCGATTTGGGGACCGAGGATGCGGCGTAAGATGCGCACTGCTCGGTGCACGTGCGATTTGACCGTTCCTATCGGCTGTCCGAGAATCTCGGCGATCTCGGGGTGGCTGCGCCCCTCGATGAAGCGCAGCGTTGCAGCCGCGCGCAGATGCATCGGGAGTTGCAAGAGCGCGCGTTCGACCAGCGCCATGTCGGCATGCTGCTCGACGAGCTTTTCAGGCTGCGGCGGTCCATCGGGCCGAGCGGTGCGCAGGAGCGCTTCGGGATCAGCCAAGGCATCGAGCGCGACGTTCGTCGGCCGTTTGCTGCGCAGACGGTTTCGAGTGACGTTGAGCGTTATGGTGTACAGCCACGGTTGCAAGCGCAGCTCCGCCCGCTGTTCGGGTGACATCTTTCCAAGCGCGCGATAGGCGCGTACGAAGGCGTCTTGCACGATCTCTTCGGCATCCTCCCGGTTGCCGGTCATACGCAACGCAAAACCGTACAATCGGCGCTGATATTCTGCGACGATGTCTTCGAATCGAGACGTTCCCGCCGGCGGGACCGCCACGCTTGCCGCCTGCTTGGGTGCCGTGGTTGGCACGACGTACTCCCTCGGGGACGGTGCGAGGGCGCTCATACAGGCGTCCCAACACCGGCTTGCCGTGAAAAGGTTTCAGCGACTTACTTCCTCCCCCTTCGATACGCACTGCAGCTTCGGTCGAGCGAAGCGAAGTCTTGAGCAGCGCGCAGCGCGCATCGAAGGGCAAAGGGGTGCGCTAAGCGCTCACGAAGAGCCCGCAATGATTCCTTGCGGATCACTCAAGAGAGGCTTTGAAGGAAGCCGTTCGGCGCATCAGCCGAGCGGCTTTTTCAATGCAGAAGAGGTGGCGTAAAGAGATGAACCAAGCGGCCGATTCGCGCGAAGTTTCGTTCGATGCCTACACGATGTGCAGCTTTCTTCCGGCACTCGATTCGTCCAGAGCGATCCCGCTCGTGCTCATCGGATACCGGCAGAACGAAGACCCGTTATTCGTTTGGCTGGTTCCAAAGGAAGGCATTACGCCGCAAGGTCTCACGGGTGATCCGTACTATGCGAAAGTGCTGCGCGACCCGCACACGTACGTCAAGAAGAAGCTGAGCAAGTACATTCAGGAAACGGGCTGCGTGAAACGCGGCATCGAGATGCTCATCGACTGCCATCAAAATCATCTCGCATTCACGCCGCTGGTGCACCTGGGCGAGGTCCCGCTGACGCGGCCTATGACGGTGGAGCTGCTGACGGCGGTCTAAAAGGCGTATTCGGTCTGCCCCTCGACAATGCTCGGGACCGGCTCACTCCTCCACGCCCCCACACGCAAAGCGCGTGGGGCCCCCGGCCTTCGGCCCATCTGCAACGGTTGCGTGGCGCTGCGCTTCGAGTAGCTGCTGAGTACCGTTCAAAAGCTTCGCAACAGTTGCGCAATGCGCTTTGAACCCGAATCAGGTTCCGCCGGCTTCGGTCATCGAAGGTCCTGAATTGTCGGCCTTGATCGTGCGCCGGTAGACGATGGTCACGGGCGCCGGTTGACCGCGATCGCGGAGCGTGCCGCTGATCGTGAGCGTCTCTTCGAGTGCGAGAAGTATCGCATCGCCCTGCAGCGCGTAGTAAGCGGTGCCACGCATTCGAATCGTTCCGGAGATCGACAGGTGCGGATGATCCGGCAAAGGCCCGCGCATCGGGCCAACCGCGTCGAAGCTCACGCCGAGCGCAATGCGCGATGCAACGCGTCCGACCGTACCTCGCGCCAGGAGTCCCCGCAGCTTTCCTCCGGTCATCGGGGCTGGAAAAAGGAACGGAATGCGCCCCTGCAAGTGAAAGAGCGAACCGCGCGTCGCTTCGTCTAATTGGACGGCAAAGGGCTGATTGAGGATCGTAAGATAGTCCGGATCTGCGTCGGAGCGATCCTCGAGCTGACCTTGCGCCGACATGACTTGAACGAACGAAGCGTGCGCAACGACCTTGCCCGATGCATCGGCGCGGGTGTACCGGGCCTTGGCCGAAAACTGCGCCGCGCCGCCTGCGTGCCGCACCGTCAGGAGCTCCGCGCCGGAATAAGAGATCGTCGTTTGAAGCTGCGGGCTGCCGATCCGGTACGAATCGTCGCCGGTTACGACGTAGCGCTGATCCGCTCGCGCCGGCATTGCAACCGCCAAAACGATTGCCAAGCCAAGAATGGCGATCTTGGCGGATAGTGGCCTGGCATTGATCGCTTGCAATTCGGCGCTCCTAGGTCGCGTGCTCCGAGCCGGTGAACCTATTATCCCAAAATCGTCGTTATTATGAAACGTCGTATGAACGCAACTTTTGGGTATCTGCCCCCCATGCGACCGTGGCGCGCATCGATTGGCGCCGTCCTGGCAATGGGCTTCGCCTTTGCAACTGTGCCCGTCAAGGCCGCGCCGGCTTTCCAGACGTCCGTGCACGCGACGACGGTTGCCGTGACGCTGGAAAAGATCTACCGGCGCGCCTACGACGAGGCCTATAGCCGCCATGCGACCTCCGAACCGGACGGGACGACGTTCGTTTCCACGGGCGACATCGACCAGGAGTGGCTACGCGATTCGAGCGCCGTGATGACGCCCTACGTCGGCCTCGCGCTGACCGATCCGTACGTGCGATCGATGCTGCGAGGCACGATTGCGCGCCAAGCCAAGTACATTTTGAGCGATCCCTATGCCAACGCTTTTAGCGAAAACTATCAGGTTGCGGAGCGAAAGTTCGAAGTTGACTCGCTGCTCTATCCGATCTGGTTCTCGTACCTGTACTGGAAGAGCACTGGTGACGGTTCAGTTTTCACGCCGGAAGTCAAACGTGCATTTTTGAGCGCGCTCGCTACGCTGCGCACCGAGCAGCATCATGCCTCGAGATCGCACTACCGTCACCCCGAGCTCGCAAACGGAGGCACCGGGACGCGCGTCGCATTTACGGGACTCGTCTGGACGGCGTTCCGCCCCTCCGACGACGCGGCGCGGTATCAGTACAACATCCCGGACAACATGTTTGCCGTCGTCGTCCTGCGCGATCTGACGGATGTGGCGAAAACCGTCTATCGCGACGGGAACATGGCGCAGAATGCTTGGGGCCTCTCGGTAGAGATCCAGCGCGCGATCGAGCACTACGGGCTAGTCAACGAGCCCGGCGTCGGGCGAATCTATGCCTATGAAATCGACGGTTTGGGGCACGCGAACCTCATGGACGATGCGAATATTCCGTCGCTACTCTCGATCCCATACTTCGGATACGTCAGCTCCCGCGACGTCGTCTATCAGGCGACGCGGCGATTCTCCCTTTCCACACGCAACCCGTATTATTTCAGCGGTAAGTATGCGGCCGGCATAGGCAGTCCTCACACGCCGCATGGATATATCTGGCCGCTTGCGCTTGCAGTTGAAGCATTAACCTCAACCGATCATGAAGAGATCCAGCGCGTGCTCGCCTACTTGGCTGAGTCGGACACCGGCGATGATATCTTGCATGAATCATTCAACAGCGATTGGCCGGAGTCATATACTCGGGACGACTTCGCCTGGCCCAATGCGTTGTTTGCCGAACTTATGCTGCAGCGCCAAGGCCGGTTACCTGCCGCGCTGGAGTCTATGAATAAATAGCGCACCGCGCTGCGCCCTTCGACAACGCTCAGGGCAGGCTACCTCCCCTCCGCATCACGCCGGAGCGAACGCGTTCCTGGAATTAGTGAACGTTCAGTGTCGCATGGCGTGCGGGCAAAAAGAAGCGCACGTGCGCCACATCGCCGCACACAACGACATCCGATGCGTCTTCAAAGCGGCGGCCATCGACGTCGACGGTAAACCTGCCGCAAGCCAATCCGTTCAGCGTTGCCCGAAGCGTGCGCGCAAAGCGGTCCGCGGGAGCGCGCGCGCCGATCGCTTCGCGCACCGCAAGCGAGAGGAGCTGGGCGACGCTTAACGGTGTAGCGAACGCAAACGCGGCCGACCCAGTGGCGACCACAACGTGCAGATCGAACGGCACGCGAACGCGTATCACTCGCGTAAGGTTTGCCCCGTTTCGAGGAGCCGCCTGCCGTTAAGGAGTAACGCCTTTTCGATGTCCGTCTTTGGGAACTATGCCGCGGCCGAAGTCGCTTTGGCAGCGGAGAAGTTCATCAACAAAATGGACGAAGGGGAACTGGGGCTTGCGGTTGAGGAGGGCGAGCATCGCCTTTCCGAGGGATCGCGCGCGCTTTTTATCGAGGCGATCTTCGATGCGTTTCGCCAGCGCGGCGAATCTTCCGAAGACGCCGCCGAAGGCGCAGGCACGACGCTTGCCGCGCTGCAGGCCAATCATCCCCAGGCCATTGCCGCGCTCGTTGCGTATGCGCGCGCGAACCGCGGCTTGCTCAAAGAAGCGACCGTCAACCTGATCGAACGCGAGCCGCAGATCGTAGCGCAGCTTTCGCCGGTGCTTGCGGATGGGATTGCGCGCCGGCTGCAGCACCGATGAGTGATGACCCACGCCCGCGCCGCAGGCTGACGGCGCCGAAAGGGACCGGCGAGGGACAAGGCTGGCTGCTGACTGCGGCCGCCGCTCTGGTCGTCGTGATCGCGGGATGGTTTTTGGGAAGCGCTTTGGCGCGCTATGCGAACGCGCCAAAACACGGGCGCTCTACCCGAACGGTCGCGGTCGCAACGAGCACACCGTCACCCGTTCCATCTGCAGCTGCCTCGGCTCCGTCCCCTTCGCCCTCGGCGAGCCCGGCAAAGACGCCGAAGGCGGCTAAGTCTATCGCGCGGCCGACGCCCTCGCCCGTAAGCACTTCAACGCCGGTCGCAGCGCAGACAACGGCGCCTCGGCCTGCGGTCGTCGCGGTGTCCGCCGCCCCAGCGGCGGCTCCCGTTCCGATGCGCCGCACGCTGCCGGTCGCGCGACGCTTTCCAACCCGCGCCCCGGCTGCAACGCCGGCCTCCGTTGGCGAAGACGCCGTTGCCGAGGGAATCGTTCGCGCCTATATCGACGCCTTGCGGCGCGGCGATCCGGCCGCAGCCGGAACGTACCTCGGAAACGGCGCACCCGATGAGAGTTTCATCGACGCATCGACGCGCGTGACAAACGTCAACACGACCCGCAACGCCGACGGCAGCTACCAGATTGCGGTCAGCATGCAGACGTCGCAGGGCGCATATAACGAAACGTTTGTCGTCGTGAACACCGCCAACGGCGCGCGGATCCTCGGCAAGAACGCGACAAAGCCCTAACTCCGCGCTGCTATGCGTCAGCACCAGATGCTGCAAGGACTGCATCGCGCTGAGCTTCAACAAATTTTCCTTTGAAGGGCGCGGTTGCCGCCTCCGGGCGCTGCTACGCGTCAGCACCAGATGCTGCAAGGACTGCATCGCGCTGAGCTTCAACAAATTTTCCTTTGACTAGGCTCGCAGCAGCGCCGTCGCTATGAGGGCGCCGAGAAACGTTGCGCTGGCGAGGATCGAGAACGCGCCCTGCATTGAGCCCGGAATCGAATCATACGTCAGATAAAGTGCCGCAAACGCGAGGCCGGCCCCGCAGAGTATGCGTGTGAGAGCGCTCGCAAATGAACGCGCGTCCGAAGTGCGCGACAAACTTGCCAACAGCCGCAACGGTGAACGGGCCGGCGCATCCCAAAGAGTAAGTGCGGTCATCCAGAGCAAGATGACTGCGACGAATCGCCCGAAAAGGTCCGCAGCCGCCGCCCAAAAGAGCGAGTTCAGTCAGGCCAAGCGGCGAGTTCGCCGATCGCCGCGCTCTTCAGCACTTTGAGACCGAGCGTCGCGCATTTCATTCGGATCGGCGAGATACCGATGCCCACATTTTCCAGGACGGCTTCCTTCGGAAGTGTCGCGATCTCCGCGAGCGTCTTGCCTTTGACCGCTTCGGTCAGCATAGAAGTTGAGGCTTGGCTGATCGCGCACCCCTTGCCGGAGAACCGAATGTCGCTCACGCGATCGCCATCCAAACGCAGGTCGATCCTGATCTGATCGCCGCACAACGGATTGAGATCCTCCGCCGTGGCGTCCGGATTTTCCATTGGGCCGAAGTTGCGCGGCGCGCGGTAGTGGTCGAGGATGTAATCGCGGTAAAAATCGTCCAATTTAAAAGGCGCTCCGCTCCGAGCTCCGCGCCCCCCACATTGGTGGGCCCCCCATTGATCTGTATGCGCCTGAATGTTTAGCTGACATGAGCGCTCCCCGAGGGCGCGTGAAGGTCCGATCGAGCTCCCCGCCCCCCATCGCTTGCGATGGGGCCCCCATTGATCTGTATGGCCCTCAATGCGGTAGCTACCATGAATGCTCCCCGTGGGACCGTGAATGTCCTAAAAGATCTACGTGATTCGGGCGAGCCAAACGCCGCGGCGCAAACTGCGACATTTTCGCGCCGCCCTTCGATGACCTCAGGATGACACCGCTCTTTGCCATGGTAAGGTAATCGAACCATCCCGAAAATGCGCCGCAGCGGCCCTGTTCACATGGACGTGAACTGGCCAGCGGTTGCGACGCGGCGTTTGGCTCGGCGGAATCGGCGCGCGGATTGTCATGGTTCTATCCATCACCATGACGGTGGCTCGTCGCTTCGCACGCTCAGATCATCAAAGCCTGAAAACTGTGGCAGCCTTCTCCAAGGCGCGCACCAGCGCGTCCACGTCCTCTTCCACGTTGTAAATGTAGAACGAAGCGCGGGCGGTTGCCGGCCAGCCCATCTTTTCCATCAGCGGCATCGTGCAATGGTGGCCGGCTCGAATGCAGACTCCTTCGGTGTCCAGAATCGACGCAACGTCGTGCGGATGGATGTCGCCTAAATTGAATGAGACGACGTCCGCGACGCGATCGGGATCGCGCGGGCCATAGATCACTAAACCGCGGGATTCCAAGCTCGCAAGCCGCTCGAAGACATATCCCATGAGCGCCCGCTCGTGCTCGCGCACCCATTCCATTTCAATTCCCCGCAGATAGTCGACGGCCGCAGCGAAAGCGATCGCATCCGCGATGTTGCTGGTGCCGGCTTCGAATTTCCACGGAAGGTCGTTGAACGTTGTGGAGGTGTACTCGACGCGGCGAATCATGTCGCCCCCGCTCAAGAAGGGCGGCATTGCTTCGAGCAGCTCGCGCTTTCCATACAGGGCGCCGATGCCGGTCGGGCCGCACATCTTATGCGCGCTGACCGCGTAGAAGTCTGCGTCGAGCGCGCGGACGTTGACCGGCATGTTCGGCGCTGCTTGCGCGCCGTCGATCAGAACAACCGCTCCCGCGGCGTGCGCGCGCGGAATGATCCTTTCCAGTGGTGCGATCGTGCCCAGCGTATTGCTCACATGTGAAAGCGCGACCAGTTTGCAGCCGTCGAGCAGCTCGTCGAGATCATCCAAGATATGGTTTCCGCGAGCATCGACCTTGATGAACCGCAGTTGGGCGTCTGTTTTCTCAGCCAGCAGCTGCCAAGGCACCAAGTTTGAATGGTGTTCGAGCTGCGTCGTCAGAATCGCATCGCCCCGGCGAAGGTGGTGCAATCCCCAGGAATAGGAAACGAGATTGATCGCTTCGGTCGTATTTCGCGTCCAGATGATCTCTGCGAAATCCGCTCCGAAGAACTCCGCGACGGTGCGGCGCGCTCCCTCGAACGCTTCGGTCGCCCGAGCGGCGATCTCATAGACACCGCGATGGACGTTCGCATTGTATTGCGTGTAGTACTCGGTTAAGGTGTCGATAACGCAGCGCGGCTTCTGCGAAGTCGCAGCCGAATCGAGATAAACGAGTCGTTTGCCGCGGGAAGTGCGCTCGGCAAGGATCGGAAAATCCGCAATGATTCTCGCGGTCTTGAGATCGCCGGCGACTGCCCTCATTGGCGGACCTTCTCACGCAGCGCGGCACGCAGCCGCTCGCGCAGGGCATTGGTCGGGAAATGTTCGATCAGCGGTTCGAAGAATCCAAGCGCGATCATGCGCTCCGCCTCGGTGCGTGCGATTCCCCGGCTGCCCATGTAAAAGATCTGCTCCTCGTCGATAGCGCCGACCGTTGCGCCGTGATAGGCTTTGACGTCGTTAGCCGCGATCTCCAGAGCCGGCACGGAGTCGATATGCGCACGAGGCGAGAGCAGGAGCGCGTCATCCCGCAGGCGCGCATCCGTCGCCTGCGCATCCTGCGCGATGCGGATATTCCCCAAATAGCGCGCTTGGCCGCGATCCGTCGCGGCGGACTTGATCGAAGTCTGCGAGTGCGATCCGCCGGCCTGGTGCTCGACGTTTGACACCACGTCCACGTGCTGGCCGCCGTTCGGGAAGAACAGCACGTTGATCTCGGCACTCGCCCCGGGCGAACGCATCAAGACGGTGATCGTGCCTACTGAGAGCGCCGATCCCAGCTCCGCGATGTTCCAAATGATCGCTGCATCGGCTTGGGGATGGGCCGTATGCGTCCAGAGACGCTGCGCATCCGGCGGCAGCGACTGCTCGCACGCGTAGCTGACGCGCGATCCCTGATTGCACACGATCTCGGTCCGGCCGCAAACGAAGCTTCGCGAGGGTCCGTTCAGCCGCTCCAGGATTGTGCATGACGAACCTCTGTCGAGGAGGACGAGCGTGTACGGGAAAAGGCCATCGGGAGAGGCATCGTAGGCAATCTCGATCGGTTCGTCGAGCGCGATATCCGGCGGCACATAGACGAACGCACCGCAGTTTCGCAACGCTTCCGCGAGCGCCGCAAACTTCTGCTCGCTCGGATGCGCGGCGTGCGCTGAAGCTTGCTCCACGAGAGAGGCATGCTCGCGCCGCGCGGTTGCGAGGTCGCAAGCAATGACCCGATCCGTTCCAGGAGCGCTAATCGCCGGGCCGCGGGTGATCGCCGGCTGCAGTCCGGAGAAATCCAAAGCGTCCAGATCGATCTTCCAGAATCGTCCCGGCCGTTCGCGCCCCGAGCGCAGTTCAAAGGATCGCGCCAGAAGGGCTTTGCGGCGGTCGCGATCTTCGCGTGCTCCATCGAGGCGGTCGAGCGCTCCTTCGAGGTTGGCGGGAACGATCGGCTCGGCGAGGGCGCTAGGCAAGCTGTGCGCTCTCTTCGCGAATGGTATCGTAGCCTTCGCGTTCGATGACGTTAGCCAACTCCGCGCTTCCCTCTTTGACGATCCGCCCGTCGATCATGACGTGAACGACGTCGGCTTTGATGTACTGCAGGATGCGCGGATAGTGCGTGATGATTAGAAAACCGGTTTCTTTCCCCGCTTCACTGCGCCGCATGGCGTTGACCGATTCGCCGACCGCGCGCAGCGCGTCGATGTCCAGTCCGGAGTCCGTTTCATCGAGAATCGCGTATTTTGGAGAGAGCACGGCCAGTTGCAGCATCTCCAGACGCTTCTTTTCGCCGCCCGAGAAGCCGTCATTCAAGTAGCGTCCCATGAAGGTGGGATCCATCTCGAGCAAATCCATCTTCTCGAGCAGCAGCGAGCGGAACTTTGCAGGCGGGAGATCGCCGGGCAACACCGCCTGACGTGCGGCATGCAGAAAGTTTGCGACCTTGACGCCCGGTATCGCAGAGGGGTACTGGAAGGAGAGAAAGAGGCCGGCTTTGGCGCGCTTGTCCGGGGAAACCGCGAGCAAATCGAGCCCGTCGAGCACCACGCTGCCGGACTCCACCGCGTAATTGGGATGACCGGTGAGAGAGAAGGCCAGCGTCGACTTGCCGCTTCCATTCGGGCCCATGAGCGCGTGGATGCGCCCCGGCTCGACGTCGAGGTTGATGCCTTTGAGGATGAGGTTGCCCGCGACGCTTGCGCGCAGATCTCGGATGCGAAGGCCGCGGTCCTTCAAGTTCAAAGTCTCCTTATAAAGTGTGGTGCGTGTTTCATGGTACGGAGGGGGGCCGAGAAAGTCAAGGAAAACCTGGACTATCTACCCGTTTCGTGCTAGCATCGCCCTAGATATGGAATCGGACCGGTTCTTTCAAAGCACGCGGGGACGGATCGTCGCCGAGCTGCGCCGCCGCAAGTCTGCGTCGGCGAGAGATCTGGCGCAAAGCTTTGGGCTCTCCCCGAACGCCGTGCGCCAGCAGCTGGTCGTTCTCGAGCGCGACGGCCTCGTCGCGGAGCGCTCCGTGCGGCGCGGGCCGACCAAGCCGACCTATGAATTCTCACTTACGCCGCAGGCGGAGGAGCTGTTTCCGCAACAGTACGGCAAGCTGCTCGCGGCCGTGCTGCGTGAAGTTCGCAAGCAATTCGGCCCCAAGGGCGTTACGTCGGTGTTCGATGGCATGGCGCAGCGAGCCGTCGCTAAGGCCAAGGAGCGTCTGACCGCGCCGGATACCGAGGGCAAGGTTGCGCAATTGAGCGAGATGCTTCGCGAAAACGGCGTGGTGGCGGACTACTCCCTCATCGACGGCGGCGTGGCACTGCACGAGCATAACTGCCCGTACACGCAAGTCGTGAAGGAACACCCCGAGGTCTGTTCGGTGATACACCACGTGCTCGACGAAACCGTGGGCGGCCACGTGCAAACCGAATCGCTTGCCGTTGGCGGCCGCGAGTGCCGGTTCGAAGTGAAGACGTAAGGATCGTTTTAGAGAGTATGGATTTCCCGAAGTTTCAACGCCTCGTCGAGGATCGCGCAGGTTTCAAGACGATGGAAAACCCGACCGCGAGCGGCGAGTATTTCAGCGACTCCTGCGGTGATATGTACAATTTCTTCTTGCGCATCGGCCCTGGCGCGATCATCGAAGACATTTCATATTTCACGACCGGCTGCGGTTTTGGCACGGCGACCTGCAGCTTGGTGGTCGACCTTGCCAAAGGCAAAACGATTGCGCAGGCCGCCGCGATCACGCCGGCCGATATCGAAGCTGCGCTCGATGGCTACCCGGAGAAGAAGAAAGACTATCCCGAGCGCGCTTTGGAGGCGCTGCACGTCGCGCTCGATGATTACAAGGCGAAAGTTGCCTCAGGAGCCGTGCCCGACTTCGGCGCGATGCCTCCACCGGCGCACGAAGAGGCTGCGCCCGTCGGCGAAACCGCGCCTGCACCGGCTGCACCTTCAGACGACGGCAAACTGCTGATCAAACTGCACTAACTCGAGCGCACTCCCCCCAGCGAAAAGCGGGCGCGAACCTCGTAGCGCGTCGTTGAACCCGCCGGAATCGATTCGAAGAGCGTAAGCGCGCGAACCCGAGCCCGAATCGGGTGCACATCCAAGAGCGGAAGATGCGCCGTGCCTCCTTTAGAGCGCGCGACGGTAATGTGCGCAACCGCCGGCTTGTCAAAAGAAAAACCGAGCGCTTCGTACCGCTCGCGCAATCTTTGCGCCATCTTACGAAACGCCGCGCCTTGTTCCCGCGAGCCAATCCATACCACGCGCGCGCGCCGTTCGCTTGGAAAAGCGCTCACCTTGTCCAGCGTCAATACGAAGGCGCGGCAGCCGCTCGCGGCGCTGCGCAGCACTTCACGTATAGCCTCCACGGCCTCCGGCTCGGCCCACCCCAAAAAGGCGAGCGTGATGTGGAGTTTTTCGGGAGACTCAAAACGCGCGCGCAGACCTGCGCGCTCTAACCGCTGCGCGACCGAAACACACGCCGCGCGGCATGCGTCGTCGAGCTCGATGCCCGCGAAAAGCTTCAGGCGCTTGACTTCAGGCAAGGTAAGGATTCGTCGCGCGCTCTTGGCCGATCGTCGTAAATGGCCCGTGACCGGGAATCACCTTCGTTTCATCGGGATAGGGCAGCAGTTTTCGTCTGATGCTCTCGACGATATCTTGCATGGAACTGCCGCCCAAGTCCCAGCGCCCGATCGATCCGGCGAAGAGCGTATCTCCCGAAGCGATCGTCGTCCCTCCGTCACGGTCGAAAGCAAAACAAACGCTTCCCGGCGTGTGTCCGGCCGTATGCAGGACCTGCGCGCGGATCGATCCGGCATGCAGCTCTTGGCCGTCGCGAAGCTCGCCGTCCAGCGCGACTACGTGGGGCGCAGCGTAGAGCCCGATCCAACGAGCTTGTTCGGGCAAGCTTGCGTACAACGGAAGATCGGCTGGATGAAGGTAGAGCGCTCCCCCGGTTCGCGCGCGCAAACCTCCCGCGTCGCCGATGTGATCGATGTGCGCGTGCGTGTGCACCAGCAGCATTGCGCGCAGCCGCCGCTCTTCGAGCCGGCGCGCGACTTCATCGACGCCGTCGCCGCCGTCTATGACGATCGCTTCGCCGCTTTGCTCGTCGCCGACGATCGTGCAGTTGCAGGCGAGAGGGCCGATGGCGAACGTTTCGAGGATCATTGCATTCGATGGTCGCGCTACTCTATGGACATCCCGAAATCGCGGAAGGCGCCGTTGTAGTACCCGAGCGGTGAACCGGTCTTCGATGCGCACGAGAGCACGCGGCCGATGAAGATGCTGTGCGAACCGGCACCGTGCTCCTCAGCCACCTCGCAGTCCAAATGCGCGACGGTGCCTGCCAAAACGGGCGCTCCGGTGGTATCGATTGAATACCGTACGCCCTCGAATTGCTTCTCGCGCAGTCTTGCGGCGAAACGCTGGGCCAGCTCGCGCTGATCGCCGGCCAGGATATTGACGCAGAAAATCTTGGACGATGAAATATAGAGGTAGCTGCGAGCCTCGCGATTGATGCAGATCAGCACGAGGGGCGGTTCGAGCGAAACGCTGGCGAACGCGCTCACCGTCACGCCGCGCGGCTCCGCCTCGCGCAGGCTCGTCACGACCGTCACGCCGGTTGGGAAATGCCGCATCGCACGGCGGAACTCCGCGATCATTGCTTGCGGGCGCCGATGCCTATCCCCGTGGGGAGCGGAACGATCGTTGCATCGAGCTGCGGATGATTGAGGAATCGCTTGATGAAGCCTTCTTCGGCGCTTCCGGGAAGGCGGTTCACGACAATGAGGCCCGAAAGTTTGAGAAGCGGCAGAGAATGCTCCACATACGCGGCGTAGTTGGAGCCGGCACGACTTGAAGAGAACGGATCGATAAAGACGATGTCCATGTTGCGCTGCGGGAAGATGGGAAGAACCTCCAACGCGGGCTGATTGATGATTTCAATGCGCTCCGCCGCTCCGGCGCGTTCAAAGTACGTTCGCGCCACCTCAGTGCGTTCGATATCCGGATCGAACGTCCAGATCCGCCCCGCGGGCGGAAGCGCCAGGGCCATCCAAAGCGTCGCGTAACCGTATCCTGTCCCAATCTCCAAGACGCGATTGGCCTGCATGCAGTGCACCAGCACCGAAAGCAGACGGCCGAGCGCGCGCGAAACCGGCGCGTCCCCTTCGGCGATATCGCGTTCCAACTCCGCAATCGACGCGCGAGGCTTCGGATATTCGCGTTCGAGAAAGCGGAAGGGGTCTTCCATGCCGCTGGACGTTTGTTTACAGCGGAACGATTCCTTGATACATTTTGCTCCTTACATGACCACGCGGATGCGACTCTTTCCGTTGAATGCGGTGCTTTTTCCGGGCGCCGCGCTCAATCTGCACGTCTTCGAGGCGCGCTACAAGCAACTCGTTGCAGAGTGTCTCGAGAGCGGCGAGGGTTTCGGAGTCGTGCTGATCCGCGAGGGCAAAGAAGCCGGCGATCCGAGCATCGAACCGCACGACATCGGCACCCTCGCCGAAATCGTGGGAGTTGCGCCGCTGCCTTTAGGCCGCTTTTACCTTTCGGCCGTTGGAAGACAGCGCTTTCACATTCGCCGCATTCTCAAGCGCGAACCATATCTCACGGCCGACGTGGACCTCATTCCGGAGAGACTCCAGGAAGAAAACCTCGAGGAGATCGTTCAAAGCGCATGCGATGCATTTGCGGAGTATGATGCTCTGGTCGTTGAATTTACCGGGCGCGACCGCAGCATGGAGCTTTCGGAAGAGCCCGATGCCGCATCGTTCGCGATAGCGGATGCGCTGCAAGTCGGGGATGCGGTAAAGCAGCGTTTGCTCGAGTTCGACACGCCGCGGGCGCGCTTGACGGCAGAGCTGGCGCTCTTGCGAAGACTGCTCCCCCGGCTGCGCGAGCTGCTCGATCGCCGTGCCATCGAACTCGAAACTCGGCGGGAACGCGGCGCGGACAAGCACCGCTCCGACCAGGAGCGCCACTTCGGGAAGTACTTCAGCGCGAACTAAAGTCTTCGGCGGCTTTGATCGCGTTGCGCATGAGGGCCATATTCGTTACGGGCCCTACGCCACCGGGAACCGGGGTTATCGCACCGGCCACTTGCTGGGCGGAATCGAAATCCACGTCGCCCTTAAGCACGCCGTCGACGATCGTCGTCCCCACGTCGATGACGGTAGCGCCCGCAGCGATGTCCTTTCCGCCGATGAGTCCCGGAACGCCGGCCGCAACGACGATCACTTCAGCGAGCTGCAGATAGGGTTGAAACGACTCGGACCTTCGATGCAAGATCGCAATTGTCGCGTCATGGGCAAGCATCAACATGGCAACCGGCGCACCCACGACCACCGAACGTCCGACAATCACCGCTCGCCGGCCCGCGAGCGGCCAATGGGGGCTGCGCTCCAGGAGCAGCATCACGGCAGCCGGCGTCGCCGGAACGAAATGCGGTCCGCTGCCGAATGCAAGAAGCCCCTGGTTTGTCGGATGACTCCCATCGACGTCTTTGCGCAGTGGGATCGCTTCGCCGATCGTGCGAATCGAAAGGTGCGGGGGAAGAGGCTGCTGGAGCATGACACCGTGAACGCCGGAGTCGTTACCCAGCTTTTCAAGTTGTTCTCGCACCTGCGCGGCGGATGCGGACGCGTCAAGTTCTTCGATCGATACCGAAACGCCGACGCGCTCGCCGGTTCGCGCCAGCGTTTGAACGTACGCGCGAGAAGAATCGTCCTCGCCCACAAGAACGATCGCGAGGCTGGGCGCGACTCCGGTTTCGCGAAGTGCGCTGCTGCGTTCCAGAAGCTCGGCGCGCAGTTCGCTTGCGACTGCGCGGCCATCGATAATCCGGGCCGGCACGCGGGGGCGCTTTCTGGAGCATAGGGACGTGACCCTGGAACGCGCGCGACGCCGTGAAGTTGACGCTGATCGCGCGGGGCATCCATGATCGGTGCGCGAGGCGCACGGCTCGCTTTTATAGCCGCCGTTATTGCCGCGATAGTCATTGCCGCGACAGTGTTTCGTTCCGGCGGCCCCACCGGCGCCGGCCCAGTCTCGCAGATCGGAAGAGCCGCTCCGAGTTTTGAACTGATGGCGCTCGACGGTGCGGCAACATCGCCCGCGGCGTATCATGGCCGCGTGGTGCTGATCAATCTTTGGGCGACGTGGTGTCCGCCGTGCCGGGCCGAGATGCCGGATCTCCAAAGGTTATACGCACGCTACGGTTCTCTCGGATTCGTCGTGCTCGGCATCGATCAAGGCGAGTCGGCGACGCGCGCGGGCGCATTTGCGCGCGCGCTCGGCATTCGTTATCCAATTCTGCTCGATCCCATGCAGCGATATGGCGCCGCTTACACGGCCGCAGGATTGCCGACGACAATCGTTCTCGATCGCGCGGGAATCGTGCGCAGCGCCTTTGACGGCCCGCTTTCATATTCGCAAATGACGGCGGCGATCACGCCCCTTCTCGGCAGCGTTCCGCCTGCGCGCCGGCGTTGATCGCATCCTGGATCCTGCTCTGTGCGGCAGTCTTCGCAGTGGCGGTACAGATCCTCATCCCCGGTCAACCGCTCTACCACTACGGTTGGTACAACGTCGCTATCGTCGTCCTGGTCATTTTGGCCGCGTTGCGTTCCGGCCGTTCTTCCACTGCGGCAAGGGTGGCCTTCACCGGAAGCGCAATCGTTGCAGTGGCCGGTGCTGCAAGCGGATTACTCGGTCCGGATACGCAGATCGTTGTGGGTGCTCCTGGGACGAACGTGCAGACGAATGCCGGACGCATTGATTTTCCGCTGAAGGCTGACGAGGTGCGGCGCCGCTATTCGGGCGCGTCGATCCTGTGGCCGGTTCCCCGCATGGTGGTGTACGTCGGCGCCGCGGATGCGCGTAGAAATGGGCTGACGGTCACGCAACCGACGGGCGCGGCTTTTCTCTCGCCCGTCTTGCTGATGCAGCGTGAGGCGCGGATTGCGGGAATGCAGGTGCGCATCGACAGCTTCGCCGTCCCGGCTCTGCGGCGATCGGTTAAAGCCGTGCTCTTTACGCCGCAACAAGTTGCTCGGCTTCGCATCCACGGGCAGCGAGGGGATTCGGCGGCCGTGCTCTTTGCAGTTTCAGACGCCGCCGATCGAGTCGTGCCGAACGGAATCGGCATCGTCGCTTCCGGCGCAGCGGGGACGATCGACGGGATTCGGCTGCATGCTTCGGTGCAATCCTATCCGGCGATCGCGGTGGCCTCCGCGCCGTATCTCCCGCTCTTCGCAGCCGGGATTGCGCTCTTGGCCGGCGGCGGAGTCGCCGCGCTCAAAACTCGGTGGAACTCGAAAACGTAAATCCTTCAATCTTAGCGGCCGGCACAACGAGCGAATAGGCGTATGTCCCCGTGCGCTGCGGCGCATTCGAAAATTCGCAGCGGCGAAGCGCTTCAAGAATACTCTCGTTGAAGCGAAGGTTTCGCACGCCGGCACTAATCTTGCCGCGTTCGATCAAAAAGGTTCCGTCTCGCGTCATGCCTGTAACGATCGCTTTGCGCGGGTCCACGGTGCGAATATACCAAAAGCGGCTGACGAGCAGACCGCGCTCCGTTTCATCGATCAATTCGGCCAGCGGCTTTGTTCCATGCGAGACGACGAGGTGCGTCGGCTGCGGACCCCAAGCATTTGGGGCGGGCAGCGCATGCCCAGTATTGCCCATCTTCAGCTTCTGCGCCCAATAATTATCGGTGACGACTGCACGGCCAATGCCGCCCTCGATCAGCGCGATTCGCTGCGTTGGATGTCCTTCGAAATCAAACGGCATGCTCGGCGCGAGGGGATGGGCGTAATCGTCCATGATCGTCACGTTTTCACCCACATACGTTTTGCCGAGGCCGTCGCTCAAGAATGAAGCACCTTCGGAAAAGGTTTGAGCCGAAAAATGGTTCGTCAAGTAAGCGATGAACTCGCCGAAGGCGGCGGGCTCGAGAATGACGGTCCACGGGCCGGGTTCGACGGCCCGAGGTTGCGCGCCGGCACGAGCTTTTTCAGCCGCCACATCCGCCACCGCTCGAGCGTTGAGTTTGCCGACGTCAGAATCGTAAGCCTCCGCGTAACCGCTCGAATCCGGCGCGTTCATCTTGACGTTGATCGCTGCATCGGTGCCGTCGAATGACGCGTGGGTGCCGCTCGAGTTGACGATCGTGACGCCGGCTGCGCTGGTCGTGGAGAATCCCGCGGGCCAGTATCCGAACCGATCGGCAACGGAAAAAATGGCTCGGGCATGGTCTGCGCGAGCTTCGGGCGTGGCGCCGGCGGTTGCGTCGGCGTAAGCGCCGGGCGGCGCTTCCAAAGGTGCACCCACCCTGACCAGCGGCGGCTGCCCGGCGTCTTCGGGCGCCAGGCGCGCTATCGCAGATGCGCGATCGGCGACGCGGCGCAATGCCGCTTCGTCTAACAAATTTGTGGTGGCAACGCCGGTCCGTTGCCCGATCATTGCCCGAACGCGGACTGTCACGTCGCTGCGCGCGACGTTTTGATGCACGAGTTCTTTCGTGAATCGCGTAAGATCGCTCAGCTCCGAGATAACGGTGACCTCCGTCTGCTCGGCCGGCGACGCTTCGTAGACGCTTTGCGCCAGCGCCGCCCGTTTGGCGCTATGCACGGTAAGCAACGCCCACGTCGATTCCACGAAACCGAGCCGGGGACGCGCCCTGGGCGGTGCGCCCAGTCTGCATCGGCTCGCCCTTTCCGCAGTTCGGTGTTCCCCAGGAATTCCACGAGTGCTCGTCTGCGATCGCGTCGCACGCGTTCCAGAACCGCGGGGTCATTCCGGCGTAGGTGGGATTTTTCAGCATGCGTCCGCGCTTGCCGTTCTTGATCTCCCATCCGATCTCGCAGCCGAATTGAAAATTCAAGCGGTGATCGTCGATCGACCACGATCGATTGCTTTCCATGTAGATCCCGTCGCGCACGTCGTCGAAGAGATGCTCGAACGGAACGTTTCCCGGAAGCAGATGCAGGTTGCACATGCGAATCATCGGGACGAACTCCCAGCTCTGCGCTCGAACGCAGGCGTTGCTCTCTCGTCCGATCGCGCGCGCCGTATCGTTGCTCATTTCATAACCGGTGAGCATGCCGTTGCGAACGATCTCGGAGCGGGTCGACTTCGTGCCTTCGTCATCGTAGCCGACCGTCGCCAGTCCCGAGGGATGCGTGTTGTCGATGACGATCGTGACCAGATCGGATCCGTAGCGCAGCTTGTCGAGCTGTTCGATCGAAAGGAAGCTGACGCCGGAAAAGCTCGCCTCCCATCCCATCACTCGATCCAATTCCGCCGGATGTCCGCACGACTCGTGCAGTTGCAGCGACATCTGAGAGCCGCCCAAGATCAGATCGAACGAGCCGCTCGGGCATTGCGGGGCGTGCAGCAACGCGGCGGCTTCCTCGCCGATGCGTCGTGCATTCTCGCGCAGCTGCGCGCTCTCCACGACTTCCCAGCCGCCGGACCTGTAGAGCCCGACGTCTCCCGGAAAGGTTCTGCTCTGAACGTCGCCTTCTCCGATGGCGGTGGCCTGGACGCCGCTGCCGGCCTGCCGGATCGTCTGCGCGATCTTCGAACCGATCGTGCTGTAAAAACGCTTCTCCGTTTGCCAGACATCGATCCATGCGCGTCCGACGCCGATCTCCGGCGCGGCGTGCAGCGCGTTCTCCGCTTGCAGCAGCAGCTCGACGCGGCGCTCGAGCGGAATCGTCGCCGGATCGATGGCAAACGGTGTTGCGAAAGTATCGTTGTATGCGCGCGCGGGCGGTTGAGCGAATCGCCTTCGGCCGACGGCTGCGCCCGCTCGTGCGATCTCGACAGCCAACGCGGCAACGCGGTCTGCAGAAGCGTCGCTCGGCTGCGACTCCGCAGCGAAACCCCATGCGCCGTCGACGAGCGCGCGCACGCCGTATCCCCCGCTGCTTGCATCTGAAAGCGTCGAAATGACGCCGTTGCGTACTTCAATGCGCTCCGCCCGCGCAACCTCAAAGCGAACGTCGGCGTACTGTGCGCCGCGCGCGCTCGCCGTGTCGAGCACGCGCCCGGAAAGGCGATCGTAGTCCATCGGCGCCGCTTTACCTCGCCAAGCTTCCGCTGCCTGCAACGACCGCGAAAAGGTTGCGCAGCGCTATCGCGCCCGCTGCGCGCACCGCCGGCTCCTGCGGGTTCACCCGATTGATGACGTACAGCGCTTTTAGCGTCACAGGCTGCACGAGCGCCGCGGGAACGCGCAGCTGCACTCGGCGCCAGCCGCGCCAGTCGATTCGCGCGAAGGTATAGAGGAAGCGTTCGTCGATCGCGTTGTACAGTGCGCCGCGAAGCGTCTCGCCGTTTCCGTCGCCGTAGACCTCTACGCTTACCGCTACGGTTTGCGCAGGAAGCGCCAGTGAAGTCTGCAGGTACGCAGCGCGTTCGATTCCACTGAAATCGTAGCGCAGCGTCTCACAGCCCGCGCACGAAGCACTGGCCGAAACACCGCCCGGGCCGTCCTTCGGTACAGTGGCGAATGCGATAGCTCTGCTCAGCGGCAACGGTTCGATATGCTGCCCAACCAAAACGCTCTGCGCCGCAGCTTCACTGCCGAGCTGCAGCCGCACGATGGCGTCGCCGCCGCTCGCACGAAATCGGCCGGCGGAATCGATGCTGCCGTTTCGCGCGCTCCATGGGAGTGCACCGGGAAGGGCGATTGGAAAACCGTCGCGATCGTACGCCCGCGCACTGAGTTGCAGCGAGCCGCCCTGTGCAACGGTCGGCCGCAGCGGCAGGATGGCGATGCGCGCTACGGTCTGCGCAATCCGGATCGGCACTTCGGCGGCAAGTGCTCCGGATCGCATCTCCAGCCGGCCGTTACCCGGGCGCAGTGCGATCAGCGTTCGACCGTCGGTGTGCGCCAGGCCGGCCGGAACAATACGCACCCGCAGCGGTTCACCGGTTTGCGCAGGGTGGCCGCCGGCGTCGGTTATCGCGGCTCGCAGGTCGATTTGCGCTCCTGGAAGAGCGCGAATCATCTGCGGCTGCGCTATGAGGCGCGCCGCGGGACCGTACGCGGCGTCGCTATAGAGGAACAGTCCATCGGCAACACGGCGTTCCACGCCGTCGGACGGTGAATTTCGCACCGTTGCGAACGCATCGCCCGGCATGCGCGCGAGAATCGTCGAGCTCCCGCCGCCATCGAACTGCATGCCCGTGACGACGCCGAAGCCGATCATGAGCGCGGCGAACTGCGGCTGAAGCACGCCGATCGAGAGCGCCGGCTGCCGGCCGTCGATTTCAAAGAGCAGCAGTTTTCCGTCCGCGCGCATCCCTACGCCCGAAGCGGGCATGTGCGTTAGAAATTCGCCGCTGGAAGGGCCGTCCGGATCGGCGTACCATGCGCCATTTTTCACCAACAGCGGCCCCCCGCCGAGCGCAGTTTCAATCTCATCGATGGGCGGATCCAGGGCCGACGAGGCGGCGACCGTGTCACCCACCGCGAGCGAAGCGATTTGCGTGTACGCACTCGGTCCGGCGACGAGATAGTATCCCGGCGGTTGGGGCACGGTATTGTCCAGGACCGCGCGCACGGTATAGGTGGCAAACGGCGGCGATCCGCTCGTCGGCTGCAATGCGAGGACCGTCGTGTTCTGCGCGGCTGGAACGCCACCGAACTCCGGGGTGAGCAGCAGCGTTCCGCCTCCGGGAGGCGGCCAATCATTGACCGTCTCGAGCGGCAGCGACAATCCGCCGATCTGCAGCGTGCCGCCGTTATGAAACTCCGCGAAGCGCACGGTGCGATCGCGGCCAAAAGCGATCGCCCAACGATGCGTGGGCGCGCGAATCAGCCTTCCCTTCGCGATCAGGATGTTGAGCGGCTCGTTCGTTTGATTGATATCGAAGTAATCCGCATTGATTCCGGCAATCGCGCCGGTACGGTGCGCCATCGAGGAAACCGGCTCTCCTTGGGAGATGAGGCGATCCGATGCGAGCACGCTGCCTACGCGCACGGTCGGCTCCTGCAGGTCGGCGCCGATGACGTGAACGGAGAGCGGTCCATCTGCCGTCAGCATCTCGTAAGCGCCGTACGCTACGCCCGGAGCGACAGGAACGATCGTGGCTGCGTCGCTGATCACGCGCGGGAACGGCGCGGAGAAGTGCGGCACGGCGGGCAGCGCGATCGCGGCCAGAAAGAAGCCGAGCACGCTCACGAAGGCCACGCGTCGACGGCGAGCGGATTTCCCCCTGTTCTGAACGGCGCACCACGCACGCGCTTCAGCGTCGAAAGATCGAACGCGTCAACTTGCGCCGACCCCGAACATGGGATGAACAGGCGGCCTCCGGCGATTCGCGGTTTCCACGGCGTCTCGCAGGACCGTAACGGCGCGCGCAGCATGCGCAGCGTTTGTGAATCGAGCACGTATACGACGTTAGCGGCTTCATCGGTGACGAAGAGCCGTTTCGTGCGCGCGTCGAGCGCGATGCCGAGTGGAAACACAAGACGGCCGCTGCGAGCGATGACGCGCTGCGTATTCGATGCCACGTCGATGGCTGCGACGTATCCGCCGCCCGCAATCATCGAGCGGCTTGCATTTGCCACGGCGTAAAGGCGGTGCGCGCGCACATCGACCGCCAAGCCGAAGGTTCGCGGAACGCTTTGCAGCTTCCCAAGCAGCTGCATCGTGCGGGCATCGATTTCCGCGATGGTTTGGTCGTTGACGTTGCCGACGTAGAGCAGCTGGTGCGCCGCGTCGAGCGCTAAGCCTTCGGCAGTTTCACCCGTTATCACGCGGCTCAGCGTCCCAAGAGGCGTCACGCGTGTGACGGCGCCTTTACCGCCAACGTCGCGGTTACTTACGAAAATGTTTTGGGTGCGACGGTCGATCGCAACTTCGTTTCCGTAGACCACGCCCGCGAGCGACGTCAGCTTCCATGGCGAGCGCGTTATGCGAGTCAGCGTCTGACCGTCGGTTTGCGGCGCGACCAGGCTTCCGTCATTCGTGAAGGCGACATCGCCGGGAGCCCCGCCGATGGCAACGCATCCCAGAAAAGCGAACGTTTGCGAATCGTGCAAGGCAATGCCGCACTGATAGCTGGCGACGGCGATCAGTCTGCGGCGCGGCGCAGGCGGTGGAACGATTTGAAGGGTGCGTACCGCCACTGCTCCGGCTGCAGCCGCAACCAGAGTCACTTGCGTCGGCGCGGTCACTTGCGGCGCTGTGAAAGTCGTTCCCGTGACCGAACCCGGTCCAATAACGGAGAGTGAGAACGGACCGTCGACGCCACGCGCGCCGATCGTGATGCGGCTTCCGGAAAAATATCGAGCGTCCGGGATCTCCAAGCGAAACGATCCCAGACGCCCTGCACCGGTGCGCGGCCCGATCGCGCAGAGCGCAATAGAGGCGAGCGCAGCGCAGATTTGGAGCGGCAGGCGCTTACCGCGCCGCGACGGCGCGCGCATGCTGCAGTCCGGCCAAGACGTCCGTTCCCGGCGCGACCATGGTCTCCATCGTGCGCCCCGGCGCAAATTGAAACCGTGCGATGCGAAACCGATCGAACGTGCCGCAGAGCACGGCGCCGTCGGGATCGATCGCGTATGCACGATTGCGCAGCGTGTCGAAAACGGTGAGATAGAGCCGTAGTTCGAGCGCCCGCGCACGAGCAAATGCAACCTGCCACTCAGGGTCGGATGCGGTCTTCCAGACGGCAAGCTCCAATCCGGCAAGGCGGCATTCAGCCAAGTATCCCGGATCGAGGACTTCATCGTCGGATGCCCGCAGAACGTTCTCCCTCAGGTTTTCAGAACAACCGGCTGGATCGATCCATGCATCCGCTTCGACCACCCTCTCCTGTTCGGCGCTCCACCGGCGCCGCGGGATACTGCCGATCGCGATCCTCAAAGGGGTTGCGATTTTTGCGTGCCGGCGTTCGTCGCACGCACTCGGCGAACGTCTTGGCGCCGGCGTTTCCAATTCGAGATCGGCCAGGATGAGCTCGGGCTCATGTTGCGATCCCATAGCCAGCACCGCCCCGTCGCGCGCGATGATTTGACTCTTTCCGCAGTAGGCGACGCAGCCCAGTTCGACGCCGCACTTGTTGGCTGCCACGAACGCAGCGTCATTTTCACGTGCGCGGACGCGGGCGAGCAAGTCGGCTTGGATATTCTCCAACGCTTGCGGATCGCGCCCGCTCGTGACCCAGGCGGTCGGCATGATCAGGAGCTGGGCCCCGCGCTCCACCAGAGCGCGGGCGATGGTAGGAATTCGGCCGTCCGCGCAGATCATAACACCCAACGCTCCAAGCGACGTCCTGATGGGATGCAATTCCTCTCCGGGCGTAAACCAGTGGCGATCGAAGTCCCACAGAAAGTGTTTGTCATACGTTCCTGCGATCGAGCCGTCGCGATCGATCACGATTGCGCTGTTGAAGACACGATCCGTAACACGGCGCGCGGCCCCAAGCACCAGAACGATGCCGCTAACGCGGCAGACTGCGCGGCACTGCTCAACCGCCTCGTGCGTTTCGCTTGAATCAAACCGCTCGCGTCCGAGCACGTAGGAGGGAAATGTTCCCTCCGGAAGCACGACCAGCTGCGCGCCGCGCCGTGCCGCTTCATGAATGCGTTCCAGCACGCCAGGCCACACATTCGCAAAAGCGGCTCGGTCATGTGCTGCGAGTTGAATGGCGGCGATCGTGAGTCGAGACACAGCAACGCACAGTTACGAAGAGACCGCCGAGCTTCCCCCGCGGTTTCAGCGGAGCAAGCGAACGCGAGCGCGCTGCAGAACGTTCATCGAGAAATGAAGCGCGCTTTCGTTTCGGCAAGTGCCCTTGCGATTGCGACTGCCGTCGGGAGCACAGTCGCCGCCGCGCCTCAGTCGTCGCCGTCGCCTAGCCCGCGTCCGACGAAGACGCCGGCCGTTTCAAAGTGGCAACAGCGCGTTGCGGCGATGCTGAAAGTCTCGGCGCCCGGAGATGAGTACTTCGGCAGGCTCAAGATGAGCTATCTCGGCATCAACAACACCTTTCATGACGACTTGGTCCGTGCCGGCGCCTACACCAGCAATCCAAACACGATCAAACAAGTTGATTCCGCCGACGAGGCGCTGCATCAGTGGTCTCAGCGCTATCCGAATGACCCTCAGCTCGCGCGTTCTTACTATCTTGCCTTCGAGATGTACAAGAAAGTGTACACGCAGCCCGGTCAAGACAAAGCTTGGCAGTACCTGCACCTCATCCTGGACCGCTGGCCCTCGACTTACTTTGGAAAAGAGATGAAGAAGGAACTCAGTGCCGGGTTTACCGAGCGCTACTTTGCGACGCCGCAGCTCTGCCCGCCGCCGCTTCCGACGCCTTCTCCCACGCCCTTAGGTTGGCGCGGCCGTCCGGCCCCGACTCCATCCCCAACGCCGGCGCCGACACCTCCGCCGCCGACCCCGACTCCGGGTCCCAATCAGCCCGCCGTCGTGATCATTCCGGTCGCATGCGTGCAGCCGTCGCCGACTCCGTCGCCGACGCCGCTCCTGGCGTTCACGCCTGCGCCGTTGCGGACGCCTTGGGGCGGGGTAACGCCTGCGCCGTTGCGGACGCCTTGGGGCGGGGTAACGCCTGCGCCGTTGCGGACGCCTTGGGGCGGGGTAACGCCTGCGCCGTTGCGGACGCCTTGGGGTGGAGTAACGCCGGCGCCCGCACGGACGCCATGGGGTGGAGTAACGCCTGCGCCTTCGCGCACGCCCTGGGGAGGAGTGACGCCTGCGCCGGCTCCGGCTCCTGGGCCCGCGTTGACGCCGGCCCCGCGGCTCACGCCGACTCCGGCTCCGCGGCCGGCTGTAGCTCCGGCGCCTCGCGCGACGAGTTCACCGTCACCCCGGCCCAGTGGCTCACCCTTCCGATTGAAAGGCGCTCCGGTCTGACCGTAGCTTGCCCTGAGCAATGTCGAAGGGCGCCCCGCATGGTTCTATGCATCACCATGACGGTGGCAAACAAAAGAGCCTCGGACGTATCCGAGGCTCTTTGCTGTTAGGCGCTGGTTTAAACTAGAACCGCAAACCGATGCCGGCGTACGGCCCGTTTTCCGTGAACGAAATAGGCGCATTGGTCTTCGCGTCTCCGCGTTCACCGAGATAACCCAGTTCGACGAAGACCGGCACTTGCGGTCCGAACGTGAACGCGACGCCGATGTCGTAACTGAAGATATTGTACGCCACGTTCGCGTTCACCGGATTGCCGCATCCATGGTTCGCTATCGTCGCGTCCGTAGGTAGCGTAATGCAATACATGCCGCTTCCGTTGACGTTTGGATAGTAGTACGCGCTGCCATAGACCGTGAAGCCCTGATCGAGATCCGGAAGCTTCTCAATGCCGAAGCCGACATTGCTCATTCTAGGATAGCCGTAGTTTCCTGAGCGCCACAGATAACCGACGCCGATGTAGATGCGAGGTTCGAGAACCCGCAGCCCCAGGCGCACTTGCATCATGTAGTCGCGCGCAACGAACGCCGGGACGAAGGTCTGGAATTGCCCGCCGATCGCCGTTACGCATCCGGGATCGCCCGAAGATGCGTGTCCATTGAGACCGTCGCAGATTTCACCCTGTCCCGGCGCAGTGAACGGCGTGTTTTCGGGAGTGGTCGGCACCCCTTGGTTATGCGGGTAGTTGTACTGACGGTAGTCGCCTTCGAGCATCCACGGCAGATTGAATAGTGGAAATTCGATCGCACCGTGAACGCGGTATGAGAAACCGCCGTTACTGTTGCTTCCGCTGTTGCCCGGACTGAACTCGTTATACACCTTCGGCGATATGATATAGTCGCCGGCGATGAAGTGATCCCAGTACGGACCCGCAACCGGTGTCGGCGTCGGCGTTGGAACCGGCGCGGGCGGCGGCGCGGGCGGCGGGGGCGGCGTTGCAGGGATGTAACGGACGACCACTAGACGGCGGTCCGGTACCCACTGAACGTATGCGCCCATGCCCTCGGAGATTACGCGGACTGGTACGACCACGACGCCCTGATAGATCTCCGGCGGCACGTCCAGCGGACGCGTTTCGCCGTTGATGATCACCTGCGGTCTACCGACCGTCACTTTGACGTCGGCGCCGGGTTTGGAAACGTCTGCCGTTCGACTTGCGGGATCCCACGAAACCGTAGCTCCCATCTGCTCGAACATCGACCGTAACGGAATCAGAATCGTACCCCCGCGTACCAACGCAGCGAGCACGCGTCCTTGCTTCAGTTTGTCCGGTCGTGCATAGACGTGGTGATCATTGTAAAGGATCGGGATTTGGCCGGATGGCGGCGAGCCGAAATTCATCGGCGGTGGTGGAGCGGTGGTGGCTGCCGGCGCCGGCATCGCTGTCGCTGCTGGCGCAGGCGAAGCCATCGGGGTCGCCGCCGGAGACGGTGTAGGCGCCGGCGTTGCCTGCGCTATCGCGTTGGGTCCAATGTTGCCATGCGACGCAGGATCGGCCAGAGCTGCCACCGCGTTAAGTCCAAGACCGGCCACCATCAGCACGGCCAGGACTCCGGTGCTCACTCGTTTCAAGTTGTCCCTCCTAGCTAGAAATAAGACCTCGGTTTACTCATGGGCCATCCCATAAGCAAGCTGATTGTGTCTTCGGGAACCGGGTTGCCCACCCTCCAGCATAACCGCTCGTGGGGGATGGAACGACTACCTTTGCCGGGCGAAGCCGACGCCGGTCCGGTTCCGTTCGTTTATAAAGGCGGCGTCAAGCGAGCTTCTCTTCAAGCTTAGAGAGAAACTTCGCGCGATCCATCACATAGCGCTCGTGCGTGCCTTCGGCGACCGCTTCTTGCTCGTCAAAGACCTGAACGGCAAAGCTGATCCGTGGTCCATCTACCAGGACGACTTCCACTTCGGTCCGCACGATGAATCCGACGGGCACAGGCTTGCGATGCTCCAAATCGATGTGCGTAGCGACCGTGATATGATTTTGCTCCAACAGCGGAGCGATGCAGGCCATCGCGGCATCCTCGATCAGTTGGACCAGCATCGGCGTAGAAAGGACGTCGACCCCCGCATTGCCCGCCTTTTCCGCCGTCATCCATTCTTCGACCCGGCTCTGCCTGCTGAAGGTGCGGCCGATATCGAGTTTCGCGCGCATGGCCCTGCAGACAATACAACATAAGGCCGGGGGCTCCCCGGTAACTCTCAGGTTTGGGCTGTAGGTAGTGAATCAAAATGGTCGCGCGCGCGTACTACGGCAAAGAAAGCTTGACGAGGCCGCGAATCGGCGCTCATCTAAACCAAGGAGCACGATGCAGTATCACCGCTTGGCGGTTCTCTGCGGCTTAGCCGCCGCAATCTTCTTGAGCGGGTGCGGACGCCCGGCGCAACAGCGTCGCGGTCCGCCGCCGCTCGACGTTGAAGTTGCGCGCGCGCAGCAGCGAACGATCGCCACTTATCTCACGCTCGACGGACAGGTTGCGCCGCTCGAAGATTCGACGCTCTCATTTCAACAATCGGGACCGATCGCAGCGATCTATGTAAATCAGGGCGATCGCGTTGCGACGGGGCAACTGCTCGCCCAGATCGACGCTTCGACGCTTCAAGCGCAGCTGGCACAGTTCGAAGCGCAGATCTCGCAAGCTTCCGCTCAGGCGCAATCTTCTGCGCTCAACGTGCCGATCACGCGGACGCAGACAACGCAGGCCGTTGCCAACGCGAAAGCCGCCCTTGCAAACGCGCAGCTCAACTACAACCAAAATCAGCAACTCTATCGGCAGGGATATGTTTCACAAGCTGCGCTAGAACAATCGCGCGCGCAGTTCGTTTCCGCTCAAACGGCATACCAAACTGCGGTTGGAAATCAAGGCACGACCAGCGTGCAAAGCTCGAATGCCGCCGCAGCAGCGGCGGCGGTGAGGTCCGCCGAGGCGCAGGCGAACACACTGCGGACCGAGATCGGACAAACGTATCTCTACGCGCCTTTTGACGGCGTCGTTACCGCGCGGCTCATGGATCCGGGCGCGATGGCACAGCCCGGAAATGCGGTTCTGCGGATATCGAAAACGGATACCGTGTGGCTCAACGTCAACGTGCCCGACGAAGATCTGCCGTACGTACACGCCGGAATCCCGGTAAACTTTACGGCCGGCCAGGACAATCGGCGCTACCCCGGACGCGTTTTTACCCTCAATACCGTTCCCACGCAAGGAACGCTTTCGTATCAGGCACGGATCCGACAGCCAAATCCGGGCAATGTTCTTCGCGGCGGCATGCTGGTGAGCGTCACCATTCAGAAAGAACGGCGCGATCAAGCGATCGTCGTTCCGCGTCAAGCCGTCGCGCAGTCGGATCAAGGATCGAACGTTTTCATCGTGGCGCAAGGGAACAAGGCGGTGGAGGTTCCGGTGCAAGTCGGTTTGCAGACCGATACGTTGAGTGAAGTGCGCAGCCCGCGGGTTCATCCGGGGACGGTCGTGATCACGACGCGTCCGGATGCTTTGCAAAACGGCAGCGTCGTTGCGATCGCCGGTGGACGCCGCGGGCCGTAATATGCATCTTCGCACGATCTCCGTCGCTGCGGCGTTCGCGGTTTTCTGCCTGCTTCCGATATGGGCGCAGGGGCAGACGCCGCTGTCGGGACCGGGTCCGACGCCGACGCCGGTTCCGAACCCGTCCGCTTCCCAGTTGCCGTATCCGGCGTACGGAACGCCTGCGCCCGGCGCAGCGTCGGTGCGTCCGATTCCCGGCGTTGCGCCGCGTTTGATCTTGCAGCAAGCCATAGACGTCGCGGTCGCAAAGTCGCCCGTGCTGGCGGCGGCTCGCGCCAACTATCAATTGACCCAAGTCCAAGTGCAGCTGGCGCGCACCGGTCTTTATCCGAACATCTCCGCAACCGCAAGCATCAATCACTCAAAGGGCGGCGCAGGCGGCGGTTCGTTCACCGGCAGCGGAACGGGCACAGGGACAACCGGCACAGGCGGAACCGGCACGGGTGGAACAGGAACGCAAGTTTTCTTGCCCCGGCGCAGCAGCAGTGGAACGAATGGCGCGACATTCGGGGGCGCCTCAACGAATGCGGGCGTCAACCTCCAGCTGCAGCAGTTGATCTATGACGGCGGACGCGTGCGCGCACAGATCGAGCAAGCCACCGCCAACGAAGTTGCCGGCGCGTATACGTACAAACGCCAATTACAGACGCTCGCGTTCAACGTCGCGCAAGCGTACTACAGCGCCCTTGCGGCGCAGGCTTCGACGCAGCTGGCGATACAAGTGGTGCGCCAAAACGTCGTGCAAGAGAATCTGGTCCTCGCGCAGCTGCGCGCCGGCACGGCGTCGCGCGTCGATTTGGCGACGGCGCAGCTGCCTACCGCGCAGGCGCGGGTAGCCCTGGTGAAAGCACAGGGAACGCAGCTCAGCGCCACTGCTGCCTTCGCCAATGCGATGGGATTGGATGCGGACGCCGACGTTGCTCCCGCAAACGATTCGGCGGACCGTCAGACCAGTTCGCTCGTGCCGCTTCTCTCGTATGATCAGGCGATCACGCGCGCCTTGGCGATGCGGCCCGATTACTACTCGGCGCAGTACACGGTACAAGCTGCGCAGTACAACGTGCGCGTCCAGCAGCTTGGCCTGTTTCCGAAACTGTTCGGGAACGGCTCACTTGGCGAAAATTCGACTACGGTCAACGGGGCGAGTTTCACCAACAGCAACTCGATCGGCGCGACGCTTCAAATTCCGATCTTCGATCAAGGGATCACGCGCGTGAACACGGAGCAGGCCCGCGTACAAGTCGCATTGGCGCAAGCCCAGCTGCTGCAGACGCAGCAGACGGTGCAACTCAGCGTGCGGCAGGGTCTCGTCGGGCTCGTTTCGGCGCAAGCGGCGATTGCGCAAGCGCGGGCTGAGCTCGCTAAGGCGCAAGAGATTCTGCGCGCAACGCAAGCGCAGTACCGCGCCGGCGTCACGACCCTTCCGTTGCTCCTCAACGCGCAAGTCGGTCTCACGACCGCGCAAACGGATTACGTCAACGCGCTCTACGCGTTACGGCAAGCCGAGCAGACTTTTCTTTACGCTTTGGGGGAGAGCGACAGTAATCAGCCCGTTTAACAGGCTGATTACTTTTCATTAGGCGAATGCGCGCTGCGCGCTCCTCGCCCCCCCACACGCAAAGCGCGTGGGGCCCCCGACCTTCGGTTCCCCTCTCATAGCTCGGTGGCGAAAAAGTCGCTCGCTGCGTGGACCTTCTAAGCAAAGCGCATGCCGGGTCGGCGCTGCTCGGTTGTCTAATACGTGGCGTCATGCTTTCGAACGCGCCGGTTCCGGCCGCGGTCAGCGATCCCGTCAATGCGGCAATCTTGGCGATATCGGAAGATCGCCTTGCCGGTTTTCAAGAGGATCCGTTCGGGGAAATCGCGCGCCGCGCCGGGTTTTCCGTTGAAACGGTCATCGAGCGCGTTGCCGCCATGCTGCGCGCCGGGACGATTCGCCGCGTTCGGCAAACGCTGCTTGCGACGAATCTTGCGCATGGCGCTTTGGCGGCGTGGCAGATCGATCCGGAAAAACTCGATGCGGCGTTCGAATGGATGTTCAGAAACGACCCCTTTTCGGGGCACGTCGTCATCCGCACGGCCGATGCCGCAACGCCGGGGTCCACGTACCGCCTGTGGACCACCCTGAAGACGCCGCAAGGTTTTTCGCTGCGCAAGCATGCCGAGTATCTTCGGCAGCGCACGGGGGCGAGAAACGTTCGATTGATGCCGGCTAAAAAGTTGTTTGCGCTGGGCGTTGGCCATATTCGCCGGCGGGGCATCGAGCCTGGGAGCCGGGCGCCGGTTCTCGCCGATCCGATCGACACGGCGATCGTAAAACTAAATGCGTTGGAGTGGCGCGTACTCACCGCGCTCAAACGAGAATTCTCGCCACAGGAGATCGCGGGTGCGATTTGGGAACCGCGCGCTCGCGAAGCCGGCGTTCCGCTCGACGAATTTGTTCGCGTCGCACGGGAGCTGAGCGTTCGCGGCGTCATCGGGCGCTTTTCGACCTTCCTCGAACACGTAAAGGCGACGGCAAATCAGGAACGCGTGACGCGCTACAACGCGCTTTTCCACTGGGCGGTTCCACCGGGATCGGAGATCGCAGCCGGCCGTGAAGTCGGCCGCCATCACGTGATCACGCACGCATACTGGCGCGAAGGAGGCCCGGAGTTTCGCAACGTCAATATCATGGCCGTCGCCCACGGACTGGATAAGGGCGTCGTCCTTGCGCATAAGGCGGCGATCGACGATCATCTGCGTGAAGCCGGGATCGCGTTTTCCTACACCAACGTTTTCTGGGGTGGGCGAAGTGAAATCAAGCCCTCCGAGATCGCGCCTGCGGCCTATGTCGATTTTTGCCGTCACCACGGGATCGATCCGGAATCAATGCGAGAGGAGTCCGATGCGCCAACCATGGTTTAGGATTGCGCTGGCCGTTGCAGCGGTGTGCTTGGCCGTTGCGGGCTGCGCCAAGCAGGGCGGCGGCGCGCCCGGCGCCGGCAACAGCTGGACTCGGCCCGGCGTCTTTCGCTTCGCCGAAAATCAGGACGTCAAGACACTGAATCCCGTACTTGGCGCAAGCGCGAGCACCGGCGACCTTTCGATGTTCATCTTTTCATACGCCGTACGCTACGACGATCGTGGAAAACCGGTTCCCGATGCGGTAAGCGAAGTGCCGACGGTCGCCAACGGAGACGTTTCGCGTGACGGCCTCACGCTCAAGTACAAGCTGCGCCGCAACATCACGTGGCAAGACGGCGTGCCGCTCACATGCCGCGACCTGCGGTTCACGTGGCAAGTCGTGATCAATCCACGGACGAACGTCGCGACGACGGACGGTTATAAAGATATCCGCAGCATCGATTGCAGCAATCCGTACGTCGCCGTCGTGCACATGAAGAAGCTCTACGCACCCTACCTTCAACAGCTGTGGGGCGTAAACGGGAACGCGACGATTCTTCCCGAGCACTTGCTTGCGGCGGAGAACGCAGCCGGCTCGATCAATCAGTCAGCTTACAATGCGAAACCGATTGGAAGCGGCCCATTTCGCGTCGTGCAGTGGCAGCGCGGCAATCAAGTGCTGCTGCAGGCTTATCCTCGCTACTTTTTAGGCGCGCCCAAACTGCGCGAAGTCGTCTTCAAGATCATGCCGGATGAAAATACAATGGAGACACAGCTCCAGACGCACGCGATCGATATGCTGGCGCGCGGAACCGGAATCAACTGGCCGCGTTACGCCGCGCTGGGAGCCGATCCACGCAACGGGCTGAAGGCCATCCGCGTCGATTCGTTCGAGTTCGACCACATCGACTTCAATCTACGCCGGCCGATCGTTTCAGATCGGAACGTCCGTTTGGCGCTGGCGTACGCCACCAATCGCAACGAAATCATCGACAAGATCTACCACGGCTCCGCCATCCCGTCGGAAACGGATCAATCGCCCGCGCTTTCGTGGGCCTACACCGACAAGGTCGAGCACCACCCCTTTGATCCCGCTAAGGCGCGGCAGATTTTGGATGCCGACGGATGGACCACCGGTCCGGACGGCATCCGTTACAAAGCCGGGCGCCGGCTCGAGTTCGATTTGAGCACGCAAACTGAAAGCACCAACGGCCGCGCGGTCCAGACACTGCTGCAGCGCGAGTGGCACGACGTCGGCGTGCAAGCCGACGTCAAGAACTACAGCACCGCGCAGATGTTCGCTAACGGCGATGCGGGAATCTTGGAAGGAGGCCATTACGATGCTGCCCTTTACGCGTGGGTCGCGTCGGCCGATCCGGACGACAGCACAATCTACTCGGCCCAAGATTTCGCTCCGCGCGGACAGAACAGCTTGTTCTGGGACAATCCGCGAGCGACGGCAGCCATCAATGATGCGCTGTCAACGATCGACCAAGGGCGCAGGAAAGCAGATTATGCTATCGTTCAGCGAGAGATGACGCGCGATGTCCCGACGATCATCATCTCGTTCCGTAAGGAACCATACGTTTATAACACCGACCTGCGCGGCTTTACGCCCTCACCGGTCATCTCGGCATTCTGGGATCCATGGGAGTACTCGATATGAAGCGGCTGCTTGCACTTTTCTTGATCGCCGCCTTTGCGGCATGCACGCGGACCGGCGGCGGACCGCAGGGCGCTGCTCGAAACAGTTGGACGATCGCGCACACGCTTCGCATTACAGTCGGCGAAGACATCACCGGGCTCAATCCGATGCTGACCAGCGATACGCCGGTCACCGGCGTGCTCGCGCCGTTGACGATGGCGTATCTGGTGCGGTGGAACGCGCTGAACCAGCCCGTTCCGGAACTGGCGACCGACGTCCCGTCACAGGCAAACGGAGGCGTCAGCCGCGACGGTTTGACGATTACATACCATCTGCGCCGCGGAGTGCGCTGGTCGGACGGAGCGCCCTTTACCGCGGACGATGTGGTCTTCAGCATTCATGCGGTGCTCAATCCGGCGAACAACGTCACGAGCCGCTCCGGATGGGACCGCATCGGAACGATCGACAAGCCGGACAACTACACGGTCGTCTTACACATGACCAAGCCGTACTCACCGTTTCTGCAGACGTTCTTTTCGACTGCCGGCGCCAACCCGGCGCTGCTGCCGAAACACCTGCTCGCGCAATATCCAAACCTCAACCACGTTGCCTATAACGCGAAACCCGTCGGCATCGGTCCCTTTAAAGTGGACCGCTGGGAGCGATCGCAGCGCGTAGTGCTCGTCGCCAACCCGCTCTATTGGCGCGGGCCGCCCAAACTGCAGCGCATCGAATATGAGATCATTACCGACAACAATACGATCTTGACGCAGCTGCAAACGCACAATCTGGACATGTGGTATCTCGCGCCGCAAAATGTCTACGACGAAGTCAAGAACCTGCGCGGATTCGATATACTGCTCAATCCGACGTTTTATTTCCGTCACGTCGACTTTAATTTATCGAGCCCCAAGCTGGCCGACCCGGCAGTGCGTCAGGCGCTGCGCTATGCGAGCGATCGTCCTACGATTTTGGCAAAGGTTTACCATGGCATAGGGATTCTCCAAGAGCAGCCGGCGCCGAAAGTTTCAGCCTACTGGGATCCCTCAATCAAACAAGTGTCCTTCGATCTGACTGAGGCGAATCGGCTCTTGGACGGCGCCGGTTGGAGGAGAGGCGCCGACGGCATCCGCGCAAAGAACGGCGTCCGCTTGAATTTGAACTTCGCCACGGCAAGCGGCACCGTGATCAACGATCAACTGATCGAGCAGTTGCGGCAGACGTGGAAACAGATCGGCGTTGCGATCTCCGTCTCACATTACCAAAACAACCTGCTCTTCGCGCAGTACCAAGACGGCGGAATTCTCTATCGCGGCAAGTTCGACGTTGCGTACTTCGCGTGGGGAGTGGATGCAGTCGGGGACATGTCGACGATCTATGCATGCGATGAAGTTCCGCCGAGCGGGCAGAATCTGCTGCACTGGTGCAACCAGACCGCCAATAAGGCGATGCACGACCTCTACGCGCACTACGATCAGGCAGACCGTAATCGCGACGACGCGATCGTCATGGAGCAGCTGAATCAGGATGTGCCGACGGTTGTCATCATGGGGACGGAGGGTCTTTGGGTCTACAACAAGGACATCACGAACTTTAAGCCCGGCTCGCTGGCCCCGTTCGACCTCTTCACCGGCGTCGACGTTTGAGCCGCCTGGGGAGAACGCGAATGCAACATTCGATTGTGCGCGCGATAGCGCTGCTGCTCTGTGTGACGGTCGCGGCCTGTACCAAGACCGGCGGCGGAGGAGCCGGTCGCAGCAACTCCTGGACCGTTGCGCACGTCCTGCGTTACGCTACCGGCGCCGACATCGCCACACTGAACCCGCATCTCGCGCAGCAGGCCGATGTAGGCCTGCTCTCTTCGTTGACCATGGCATGGCTGATCAAGTGGGACGTTCACAATCGTCCCTATCCCGAGCTTGCGACGGCGGTCCCGTCCAAAGGCAACGGCGGCGTGAGCGCAGACGGTTTGACGATCACGTACCACCTGCGCAAAGGCGTGCGCTGGTCCGATGGCGCACCGTTCAACGCCGACGATGTGGTCTTCTCAACCCATGTTGTGCTCAATCCCGCCAACAATGAAGTGGGCCGCTTAGGGTGGGATCGCATCGCCAAGGTCGACGAGCCGGACAAATACACGGTCGTCTATCACTTGAGCAAACCGTACTCCCCGTTCGTCGAAACGTTTTTTTCAAGCGCGGGCGCCAATCCGTGCATCTTGCCAAAGCATCTGCTGGCGCAGTATCCCAACATCAATCACGTCGCCTACAACTCGCTGCCGGTCGGCATCGGTCCGTTCAAGTACAAAGAGTGGCAGCGCGCGACCAAGGTCGTGATGGTGCCCAATCCGCTGTACTGGCGCGAAAAGCCGAAGCTGCGCGAGATCGATTTCATGATCGTTCCGGATCGCAATACAGTACTTACGCAGATGCAGGGGCATCAGCTCGACATGTGGGTGCTCGTCGGCGGTAATTACTTGAGCCGCGTTCAAGCGATCTCGGGCTACCGCATCGTGCGCATTCCTGGCTATTACTACAACCACATCGACTTCAATCTGCGCAGTCCGCGATTGCAGGACATCGCCGTGCGCCGAGCTCTGCGGCTGGCAATCGATCGCGCAACGCTGCGCCACAAGATCGGGCATGATGTCGGGTTCCTTCAGGAAGAGCCCGCCTCGCACACCGCGCCCTACTTCGATCCCAATATCAAGATGGTGCCCTTCGACATTGCGCAAGCCAACGGGCTGCTCGATAGGGCCGGCTGGAAGCGCGGCTCCGACGGCATCCGGGCAAAGAACGGCGTGAAACTGCAGTTCGATTTCGCAACGACTTCCGGCACGCCGGATGCCGATTCGCAGATCGAGCTGATGCGCTTATGGTGGCAGCAGATCGGCGTAGGCCTCACCGTCAAGCACTATCCGCCGCCGCTGCTATTCGCACCGGTGCAGCAAGGCGGGATAGTCTATGGCGGGAAGTGGGACATGATCATCTTTGCCTGGCTCAACGACGCCCTCGGGGATTACTCACCAATCTACGGCTGCGCTTCGTTCCCGCCCAACGGCCAGAACGATCTGCATTGGTGCAACGCCAAAGCCAATGCAGCCATGCTGGCATTCTATGAACACTACGAGCAGAGCCAGCGCAATCGCGATTCTTGGACGCTGATGGAAAATCTGGTCAACGACGTGCCGACGATCGTGACGAGCAGCAGAGAAGATATCTACGGCGTCAACAGCGACCTGCGCGGCTTTGTGCCCAATGCGATCACGCCGTTCGACAACTTCATGAGCGTCGATATCTAACGGCGGCTGCGGTAAGCAGCAGACACCCCACGAGCGGAACGCAGCGCAGCGCGGCCCACAATTCGTTGCGTTCGAAGAGCCCGGTTGCCGCCGTCTCCGCGTGCCATACTTGCGCAATCGGCGCCGTGCTGACCGATGGCGGCAGCCGGCGCATCGCGTCGGGCCAAACCGGGGTCGGATCGCGGCGCGCGATCAGCGTCGCCGCGATGAGCGCGGCGAACGCGGCACTCGCGGCGATGCTGCCCCGCCGCCAGTCGCTTCCACGGAATGAGAAAAGCGCGACGATGAACGCCGCGCAGAGCACGGCACTTTGCAGGGCTCCGGCCGGCCGCTGCGCGAGCCCCAGCCAATCGATCGCGCACAGAATTGCGCCTACAATCGCAAGCGAGCGCGACCGCCCCGTTGCGGCGATCGCGAAAACGACTGCCGGAGCAAAAGCCACGATCAGATCGTGTTCGTGAAAGAAGGGCAGGACGAAGGGCAGCAGCGCGCAGCTTGCGCAGAAGCGCGCGACGGGATCCATCATCTTCGGCACGAGCGCGAGCCATAGAACGATTGCGGCGAACGCTATGGAAAAACCGATCGCAACGGCAGCGCCTTCGCTCGCGCCGAAACCGTAGGCGATTGCGGCCGGCGTCAGTTGGATCGCGGAGAACCGTTCAGCCGCCGCGTGCAATTGCAGCACGTGCAAATAGCGGAGCCCTCCCGCGGGACCGGCGACCGCTACGCACGCGAGCACAAAGAGCGCGAACCCGGCGGCGACCGCCGCAGCTGCGCGCCGCTCGAACCACGCGACGAGCGGCAGCGCGACGTTGGGCTGAATCCAGGCGGCGGCTGAGGCAGCGATCCCGATCGTCATGCTTCGACGAAATGCAACGGCTGCGATGATCGTTGCAGCGAACGCGGGCAACGCGATCTGGCCCAGCGCGATCGCGCTCGTTGCCGGACCGAAGCCCGCAATGCACGCCGCCACCGCGACGACGGAGAAAACCTCCAACCGGCGTCGCGCCATCGAAAGCGCGCATAAGGCGAGCGCGGCCGCGGATGTGAGGAGCGTGATGCGCCACAACAACGCTGCCGCTCCAAACGGAAGAGCCGCAAACGCCCGCACGATCGGCAGCATTACAGGGGGACCGACGAAGGGCAGAACTTCGTACCGCCGCGGATCGACGCTCGGAATTGCGCGCTCAGCTTTCCAAATTGCCGTGCCGTACGGATCGGCGTGACGTGCCCACGTCGCGCCGGCCGCGTAATATGATTCAAAGTCGCGCATCGCAGGTCCGGGCGTTTGTGGAGGGCGCAAGAAGATCAACGCCAAGGCGGCGAGCAGCGCCGCGGCTCCCGCCGCGGCTGCGCGCGGGCGATCAGCTTGCGTAGGCGTGCGGGATCGAGACGTGCGAGACGGTCATCAAGTAAAAAAGCGCAAACAGCGTTGCAAGGTACCAGAGCGCGACGCGCGCCCGTCCGGCGCGCGTCATCGTCGCATACCGCGGATCGACGTACCCGCGAAAGCCCGCAATCGCTCCAGGCAGCGCCAACAGCCCGAAGATGATTACGAAAAAGAGCGGAACGTGCAACGCGATCGAGAGGCCGATGAAGACGATGAATCCGCCGGTCCATAACGCGGGAGAGAGGGCGCCGGCGATCCGCCCGCCGTCGAACGGCGGCGTCGGGATCATATTGAAGAGATTGAGAAATGCGCCGACGTACGCGGCCATGTACCAAAACACCGCATGCGTTTCGACGCCGAAGACAAAGCACGCAACCGAGGCGCCAAATCCCGTCAGTGGACCGGCGAGCGCAATATATGCGTCGTGTTCCAACGATTCCGGGACGCCGCCGACGGTGTATGCCCCCATGAAGGGCACGAACATCGGCCACCGAGCCGGCAGCCCATAGTTTCTGATGGTAATGTAATGTCCTAACTCATGCGCGAGGATCATCAAGACGACGACCAAAGCGAACTTCCAGCCCCAGAACATCGCGTAGAGAGCAAGCGAGATGAAGAAGGAGCCGCCGTACGTGAGCAGCTTCAGAGCGACGAATGCCCACTTGAAGTTCAGCAGGAGGAGAAGCAGGCCTTTGAATTTCGCGAGGAGGACCGCGGCGCCGGCGACCAGCGCTCCTAAACCTTTTGCTGCCGACGTGCGCGCATTTTTCTCTTCGGGCGGCAGATACTCGCCTTCGTGAACGTCGAACCGGCGGTCTTCCGGCCTTTCGGCAGTCCACTTTGCAGCGTAAGGGTTCTCGCGATCCGGCATGTCAGTTAAACTCTACACCGTGAATGCAAGAATGTTCCGCGTGTGGCGATAAAGGCTTGCTTTACGGCCGATCGAAGCGCGCACTAGTGAAGCGAATCGTAATCCTGGGTGGAGGTTTCGCCGCGATTGCAACCGCGCGCCGGCTCGAGCGGCGGCTCAGGCCCGGCGAAGCGGAGATCGTTTTGATCAGCCGCGAAAACTTTTCGCTCTTCACGCCGATGCTTCCGGAAGTCAGCTCCGGAGCGCTCGACGTTCGCCACATCGTGACGCCGATTCGCGCCCAACTGCGCCGTACGCAATTCATACTTGCCGAAGTGCGAGAACTCGATGTCGAGCGGCATGAGGTCGGCTTTACGCATATCCTGACGGGCGACTCAGAACGGATGCGCTACGATCACGTCGTCATTGCAATCGGCGCAGCGACTTCTACTTTCGGACTTCCCGGGGTCGCCGAGCGTGTCTTCGCGCTGAAGACACTGGAGGACGCCGGCATCCTGCGCAATCGCTTGATGTGGCTGCTCGAGCTGGCCGACACGATCCCGGACGACGCAGAGCGCAAGCGATTGCTTACGGTCGCCATCGTTGGCGGAGGGTTTACCGGCGTTGAGACCGCCGGTGAGATGGTCGAGCTTTTTCGCAGCGTTGGGCGCTTCTATCCGAACGTTCGCTCGGGCGACGTGCGGATCGTTCTTATCGAAGCCCTCGCGACGCTGCTGGCCGGTTTGCCCGAACGCATGGGCGTCTACTCCGAACGCGATCTGCGCAAGCGCGGCGTAGAGGTCCTGACCGGTTCAGGCGTGCGATCCGCGGATGCCGACGGGCTCGATCTCCAAAACGGCACGCGTGTAGAGACCCGGACGATCGTTTGGAGCGCCGGTGTTCGTCCCGCCGTTTTGCCGCGAAGTGAGCCTTTGAGGCGCGGAAAAGGCGGCGCCATCGTGGTCCGTTCCGACTTGAGCGTGCCGGATAATCTCGGCGTTTGGGCGCTGGGGGATTGCGCCGCGATTCCCGATCCGGGCGGCGGATTTTACCCGCCCACAGCGCAGCATGCGATTCGCGAAGGGCCGCTGCTCGCCGACAACATCATTGCCGCCCTTCGCCGCGAGGCTGTTAAGCCGTTCCGTTACCGCTCTCTCGGGATGATGGCATCGCTCGGCGCGCGCAAAGCCGTCGCGCAATTGCCGGGGAATCGGGTTCTCACGGGCTTTCCGGCTTGGTTCTTATGGCGAACGTACTATCTCGCGCGCCTTCCCGGGCTCGATCGCAAACTGCGCGTCGCATTCGACTGGACGCTGGAGCTGCTGTTTCCGCGCGACATCTCTGAACTGCGGCTGTATACGCGTCAGGAGCGATCGAGCGCCGCTAGCGGTCTGTAGCGCGACCGTAAGTGGCCGCCGCCGGCGGTTGCGTGTTACAGTAGGCGCATGAAGTTCCGCGAGCCCGTGGGCGAGCTGATCCGCGATCCGCGCGAGTTTACGCGCGACCTTCCCTTCCCGCAGGCCGGCGAAATTCGCATCTACGACGAAACGCTTCGCGACGGCGAACAGATGCCCGGCGTCTGCTTTACGCCGGCTCAGAAGTTTGAGATAGCCAAGCGCCTGGCGGACATCGGCGTGCACATCATGAGCGTCGGCTTTCCGGCGGCATCCGCAGGCGACCGCAAAACGTTGCAGCTCGTAGTCGAGGGAAAGCGCGGGGGCGAGCTTGGCACGGCGGAGATCGTCGTGATGTGCCGCAGCAATCGTCACGATATCGACGTGACGGTTGAAACGCTGGAAGAGATTGGCGTTGCGCCTTCCGAGGTGACGTTTTTCATCTTCACGAGCGGCAGCGATCTGCATCTGAAGTACAAGATCGGCAAGACGCTCTTGAAACTCGAAGGGCGCGACCCCGAGGAATGGCTCGATCTGCCGCTTGAGTTTTACCGCAATGCAAACATCAAATTGCAGTGCGACGCCATTCGTTATGCCAAGAAGCGCGGGGTCGCGTTTGTCGAGTTTGGCGCCGAGGACGGAAGCCGCGGGGACGTCGAGTATTTCATCCGCTACTTTAAAGCAGCGCTCGAGGCGGGAGCGGATCGGCCTGCGTGGCCGGACACAGTCGGCTGTTTAACGCCGGAAGCGGCGCGATGGTACTGCAGCCGCATCGTCCGCGCAATGCCGGAAGGCCTGCCGATGGTCTGCCATTTCCATAATGACTACGGGCTGGGATCGATCAATGCGATTACGGCCGTCTCCTGCGGCTTCAAAGTTGTTTCCGTTACGGCAAACGGCTACGGCGAGCGCGCCGGAAACGTCAAACTGCACGAGTTCGTCACGGCCCTGAACGTGCTGTACGGGATCGAGATTCCCGGCTTCAAATACGGCAAGCTGCGCGAACTCGCGCGTTTCATGGAACGGATGAGCGGTATACCGATGCAGCAGCACGAGCCGATCATCGGATCCAAAGTCTTCGCGCACGAATCGGGGATTCACACGCATGCAATGCTGATCGATCGCCGCATGTACGAAGCGGTGCCCTCGGAGCTGGTGGGCGGAAAAACGAGCTGGATCTTCGGCAAGCACTCCGGAGTGGCGCTGGTGGAACAGACGCTGCGCGAGCATGCCGCTGCGCTCGCGCGTCACGGCGTTGAAGTCACTCCCGAGCTGGCGCAGCGCGTCACCGAAGAGATCAAACGCCTGCGCGAGGAACGCGCCGCGTCGAACACGAGCGAGGAAACGATCGAGCTCTATGAGGACGCGATGAAGCGCTTGTCGATCAGCGAGGAAGAGATTGCGCAGATCGCGATCGCCCTGGGGACTCCGAGCACCGCGGCCGCTTCGTAACTGCGGAACGCCACAAATAGCGCTTTTACCCTGATGCATAGAAGGGCGACGCGTTAAGCGCCGCCATGGTTCTATCCATCACCATGACGGCTTGCGTATCGCGATGACGGCGTGCGCACTGCGATGCTGCTGCTGTGCACGGCCATGCGTTGCT
>Ga0207416_1000451_pt1 | contig 72225 bp, 51 predicted proteins | sample PaiPotPPM11metaG_FD_184107 | JGI IMG/M metagenome (GOLD analysis project Ga0207416, IMG submission 184107) | Iron sulfur acid spring bacterial and archeal communities from Banff, Canada, to study Microbial Dark Matter (Phase II) - Paint Pots PPM... ... | reverse complement strand
GATGTGGGGAGCCGTGGCGAATTGGAGGGGTTGGGTGCTGCGCTGGTGGTGGGGTTCTCTCTTCTACAATCCTTCGTGCTACTCGCTATATCGCTGCTGTACATCCTTCATAGATCTCTGCAATATGTGTTTAGGATGTGCTGATGAGAAAGCCTCCTATTCTCGTTCTCATTGCGAATAGAGGCTTTTTGATTCTCAATCCCTGACGGGCACTACAAGCCTTTTTGCCTGCGGTAAAGGTACAACTAGGATGTCTGCAAAAATCTATCACAAGGAATTTTTGAGCTGAAACGGTGTCCTGTCCTGTCCTTGTATTATACTCGTCCTTGCTGTTCTGCTTAGCAATGATGTGGGTATTCTGTAATATGTCCCTTATTCTTTTCCCTTGCAAAAAACAGAGGATTGGATGCAAGTACAGTCTTGTCATTATGTATGATATAATAATCGAAAATTAGAGGGAGTCAATATCTATGCTGCTTACAACAGAACCAAATTTATCTGGAAAGAGGTACGAGGTAATATTACGAAAAAACGCTTCTCAGCCAGGAGACCGATCCAAACTTGCTGTATGATTCACAAAGGGAATTGAGTGAATTCGAACTTTTCATAGAAGAAGATGTAGAAAAGTTCGCAACTATTTACTACGATCCCAAAGCGACTCAGGATCAACTACATGCGGTGCTCACACCAATCAAGGAGCGATACGAAGAAGCCGAAGAGCAGGAACAGGCAGATTTTCGCAAAGCACTCAATAATTACATCCGTTTGTATGCCTTCCTATCACAGATTATTACCTTTGTCGATACCGAGCTAGAAAAGCTCTATCATTTTGCACGTCATCTGCTAAGAAAGCTGCCAATCAAGCGCCATCATTTACCTATCGAGGTTCAGCAAAACATTGATCTGCAATCCTATCGTCTCCAACAGACTGCTCAAGGAAAGCTTGTACTGGAGCGTGGCAACAAGGAAATTCCGCCAATGCAAACGAAAGAACGTACTCTTCTGGCACCAGATGAATTAGAGCCGCTGTCGAAGATCATTGCCGATCTGAACACACTTTTCGGCACAGATTTTAACGAGGAGGACAAGGTTTGTATTCTGGCAATAGAGGAGCGGATTTTACAACGCGATGACTTGAAAGATAGCATGCGGGTCAATTCGCCAGAGAATGCACGGTTGACCTTTAACCTCGTGGTCAGTGACGTGCTACAGAGTATGGTAGATACGCACTTCAAATTCTATAAGCATGTCACTGATGATAAAGCGTTTGCTGAGAGGTTTTTGACTTGGCTATTTGAGAGGTATCAACAGCGGGCAGGGTAGACGTTCTCAAGGTGATAGCTTACTGCATTGAGCATCTTCCCTCATCTCTCCCTCCACCCACCGCGAGACGTCGAGTTCGCCTGAGATAAGCTTGGGGAGGAGCAGGTTACGTGTACGGCGAAGGTTAACATTCCTCTCTAATAGGTTGTTAATGGCGCTTCTCAACAATGAAATATGCCGTTCGAAATGGTTTCGGATGTCATCTGTTGGAAGAAAAAGATCGATATCTGTAATAACTCCAGCACTAGCACTCTTTCGCGTAGTTCCTGTACTTGCTCCAGACACGTAGCTTTGATATCTATCTGATAGTAGAAAGTAGAAGAGATAATAGGGAGATATAGATACTGATTTTATATGTAATCGAACAAGATAAGAGGCAAAAACAGCATCTATATTCTTCTCAACTATTCCTACTTTACCAGGGTCAGCCATACGGATTACTAAAATATCTCCAGGTGCTAGTTTGTATTTACTGTAATCGTTCTCATCTATAGAGCAGTAAGGAACAGTATCCCATTGGATAGAGGACGTTTTGTTAATGTCCATTCCTCGTAGGTACTTGGGGCCAATGGGCACTTCACTAGCAGATTGTGTATAGCCATATTGTGTATGCAGTAAGGTTGACAGCTTCGCTACCTTCCAGCCCTCAGGTATCATCCCTGACTCAGACTCTACCATCTTCACCGTCTTGTGACCTGGAAAGCGAAATTTGACAAACCACTCCTGATAGATCAATTGAGCGATCTCCTCTAAAATAGCGATACGCCGCCTGTTATTCTCAATCAGGTCATCGTAGGCTGAGAGAATATCGGCGATCGTATGCTGAATAGAAAGGGGAGGCAGACGTAAGGTCAGTTTTTCTGCGTCGGGAACTCTCATGTGTTCAACTGATGTCCCAGAACCTAATGCTTTTATCTGTGATTGGAGATCGCATTCCTGAAATGCGTAGAGTAGAAATTTGTTATCCAGGTATCTTGGATCAGCCTTATATTGGACAAGGCGTTGTCCTAGAAATACTTTATCATCGGTCCTTATCATTCCTACCTCCCCTAACGGAGCTTCGCGGGTAAGAATTACATCGCCTTTTTTAGGAATAGCACGTCGGGTCCAGCGCTCAAATACCTCTTTTGTCACATATTTCACATCTGAGAGATCAATCCAGCCATTTCTAATGTTAGTAGTTCGTATCATCTTAAATTCGGTTGGGTATTCAACAGTGGAAGCTGTTTTATTTACACAGTCAATGATTGACTTACACACATCTTTGATGCAAACACGCCCCCAATTTTGATTGCCTTGCATCTAGTCCCTCATATTATCTATCAATCTACTCATATTCTCGCTGACCTTCATTTCTAGCTCATGCGCCTCTATATTAAGCGTTTCTTGCTCCTCGTTCAGAGCTTCAAGCTTCTCTTTGAAGTCAAAGTTCTCAATTATCTGCTCGGCCACACCGACATAGCGTCCGGAATTCAAGCTCCAGCCCTGCGCTGCGATTTCGTCTATCGTGGCGACTTTACACAGTCCTGCTATGTCAGCGTATGTGCCCTCTGGGAAGTGCTCCTGCACCAGGGTGGTGCTGCCCCTGTCGGTCTCTATGGATTCGTTGCGGTAGAGCCGCACGATGTTCGCCAGGAACTCGATCTGCTCGGGTGTGAACTCGCGGTGTGCACGATCGATCTGTCGATAGAGGTGGCGTGCATCAATGAAAAGCACCTTGTCTCCGCGTTCACTCTGCCGTTTGCTCTTGTCAAAGAACCATAGCGTGCAAGGCAGTGTTACTGTGTAGAAGAAGTTGGAGCCGACTGCGATCATCACATCTACCACACGATCCTGGATGATCTTGCATCTGATCTCCTGTTCGGAGGCGCGAGCATCGCTGGCCGAGTTGGGCATCACGAAACCTGCACGACCATTGTCTTTGAGTGAGCTATAGAAGAGTTGTATCCATAGGTAGTTGGCATTGTCCACGCGTGGCAGGTTGAAAGGATAGCGCTGTCCCGAGTGGATCAGGCGTTCCTTGCGCACACCGTCCACGTTGAAAGGTGGATTGGCCATCACGAAATCGAATTTGCCACTACTCTGATGTAGATCTTCGTAGTAGCTGTTAGTTCCTTGGATATCACCTGATAGGCCATGGACAGCCAGATTCATCTTGCACAGCCGCACCGTTTCCAGCGCCTTTTCCTGCCCATAAATCGAGACCTCTTCGTTGGGGTTGAGCCGATGACGTTGGACAAACTGTGCGCTCTGCACGAACATCCCGCCAGAACCGCAGGCAGGATCAAAGATTAGGCCGTGGTAGGGTTCTATGATCTCGACGATCAGCTTGACTATCGAGGTGGGCGTAAAGAATTCACCGCCTCGCTGTCCCTCTGCCAGGGCGAATTTGCCTAGGAAATATTCGTAGGTCCTGCCGAATACATCGCCCTCGATATCCAAGGGGATGCCATCAAATATCACGAGCAGGGCCTTCAACGTGTCATTGTCGATAGCTGTGTAGCTACTAGTAGGAAGCGCACCTGCTAGGCTCTCAGGGTTATCTCGTTCTATTAAACGCATTGCTTGGTTGAGCGCAGCGCCAACGTCTTTGCTTAAACTGCGTAAATAGCCGAAGCGAGCCTGCTCATTGAGATAAATAGCACCCTCTGCTTTATAGTGTGCCGGGGTGAGTGTCTGGCGACTGCTGAGCAGGCTTCTGGCTTGCAATATCTGGTCCACAAGAGCGAAATTTTGGTCAGCAAATTTCAGAAAGATGAGGCCCAGCACAGGTATCGAGTATTCGGAGGATCTGAGGTGAGTGTTAGCATGTAGCTTATCAGCAGCGTCCCATAGCCTGTTCTCAATATCATTGATGGTAGTTGCCACAGTACAATCCTTCTAGCGTAATGTAAGTGCAGAACAAGTATAACAAAAGACTGCGCTGCGGGGAAGGGGTTGGAACTCTTGTATAGAGTTACGGAATGCCCTCAGATAGTATAGACAAATATGCCTGGCTTAGGAATCTCTGTTGGCTTGAGGGTTGGGAGGGTGAATTTATAGCTTATGATTTTTGTTCCTTTTTGAAGGTCTCTTTGTAGTTTTTGCTCGAGTTTAGGCATATATGGAGGAAAATTAAAGAGGAAGACGACAGTAGCATCTGAGAAATCACCTTTGTGGTAGCTTTGTAGATAGACCTTTACTCTCTTCTTTACTCTGTAGCGAGACGCGACGAGGTATGTCCAAAGGACAAAAAACGGGTTTATCTCCCAGCCTTTGGCTGTAGCTCCCTGGCGGGCTGCATAGATAAGCAATCTGCCATCACCTGAGCCGAGGTCGACGACGACATCATTTGTTGAGATGTTTGCTATTTGGATGAGTTCTTTGATGATGGACATGGGAGTTGGTAGAAAGGGCGGGCCAATGAAGAAAGTAAGGAGAAGTGTACATCCTACTACTACGAAGAGGAGCGAAATAAAGTCTAATAGAAGTTCCAAAAAAAGCATGAAGTAGTGTATCATAACACTAGTACTCCTAGAGTGTTTTATTTGATAAGAGAAACATGCAACTCTCCTTGTTATCGTTTGTGATCATTGTCTCTCTCCCTTAAGCATACCTCACGAGAGTAGTTTTTTTCTAGGGAAAATAGGACAACTTGAGATGACAAATGAGACAACTTGGGGAGGCTCTGGTAAACTTGATGAAAAGAGGCTGTCGAAGCGTAATCCAGAAAATTTGTCTCTGTTATAAGTGCACGGAAAAAACCTGATAGGTTTTTGTGCAAAGTGCACAAAAACCCCCCTTTTGGGGGCTAAAAAACCCATCCAAAGTGAATATAAGACATCCATATGCCTCGATCAAGTGCAAAAGTGCATAAAAATTTATCACGCGCGTGATATTGAGGTGGAATGTACTTCACTTCTGCAAAATGGTAACGTATGATATATGCAGACATAAGAAAAATGATGGTGATACTCTCCACCGAGAGAGGTGCTACCGTCAGTCAAGATGAGAGAGTGTGGATCTATCAGGTTTGTATCAAAGAGGAGCAACTATTATGAGCACACAGACCCAATCCTATCAACAAGATCATATGAAGATCGGACGCTTCCAATCTTCGATTGAAGACGGCAAATTAAAGCTTTACTACCACGAATGCGGTTCACCCAGTGGGATGTTCTGTACGTTGAATCCCGAAGAGACCAAAGGTTTATTTGAGTTGCTTGCTCGCCATAGCGAGGATATCAATTATGCCTTGGGCCTCAATGAGTGCCACTATTCAAGATAGTTTCCGTATTTTGGCATTCGTGAAGATGGCTTCCGTTGGTTCAAGCATGCTGTATGAGCCATCGGCTCCAAGATACCTAGTAGAATTTGTAGCTGTCCAGGTCGCCACGAAAGATGATTCCTACTGAGAGGCCTTTTGCCATGCTCGTGTCTACCTGGGCCATAGCCCCTTAAGAAATCCCACTAAATACTTTCACCCCAGAGGACCAGCCACCGACCGAGTGCTGCGAAGCATCGGGGCCTTTCAAGTATGAGAATTGTCCCTATTTTCTCCTAGAGAAATGTGCAGATTTCTGTTATACTCTGCTCAACAGAAGGTTATAGTTGTGTGTAGGTTAAGAAGAGCCATTCTCTTCCTGGAAACATGCGGAATATCTATAATGGCTTGTCTCCGCTGTCTTCTTTCTCTCTCGTTCTCGCCTGATACGGCAAGCGGGCAGTGCGAGTCAGGAGCCTGAATATTTGCAAAAAATGAAGGAAAAGAAGGGGATAATTAAATATGCAAACTGAAAACTCTGGATCTTCTCAGAATAAGAGACAGGAAGACACGAAGAAGGTGCGTAATAGCGAGGCTGAAGTCGATTCTGATGCTGGAGGAAATGAATATACTGCAGCTTTTATACTGTATTGTCAAAAGACTCTAGACAGCTTTCGTCGCATTTATGGTGACACCTATGCCTCTGAGGCTGGGCCTGGGTTTGGTTCTAGTTTTGGGTCTGGGCTTGAGCCTGAATCTGAAGATGATGAGTTTGAATTAGAGCAAGACGACGTATCGGAGTCCGATGATTATAAAGAAAGAGAAGCGCTAAGAGAGCTTTCTGAGCAATTTGAACAGATGCTGAAGGCAAAGGCTGATTTTGAAGATGATGAGTTTGAATTAGAGCAAGACGACGGATCGGAGTCCGATGATCATAAAGAAAGAGAAGCGCTAAGAGAGCTTTCTGAGCAATTTGAACAGATGCTGAAGGCAAAGACTGAGTTTGAAGATGATGAGTTTGAATTAGAGCAAGACGACGGATCGGAGTCCGATGATCATAAGGAAAAAGAAGAGCTAGAAGAGTTCTTTGAGCAATTTGAACAAATGTTTGGTGCAAAGACTGAGTTTGAAGATGATGAGTTTGAATTAGAGCAAGACGACGGATCGGAGTCCGATGATCATAAGGAAAAAGAAGAGCCAGAAGAGTTCTTTGAGCAATTTGAACAAATGCTGAAGAATGAAACTGAACCTGGGAATAACTCGCTTGAATTAGAGCAAGGAAACAAATCTCAATCTAGAGGTTATAAGGGAAAAGAAGCATTAAAAGAGCTTTTGGGACAATTTGAACAGATGCTGGATGCTGAGGCTGAGCCTGACAATGAAGAGTTTGAATTAGAGCAGGATGAGCAATCTCAGTCTAATGGTTATAAGCAAAAAGAGAAGCTAAAAGAGCTTTTTGAGCATCCTGAACAGATTGAGAGAACTACTCGCGGGGCAGGAGCATTGTACCACGCTACAGATGAGTCCGACTCTCGTGGAGAGGAAAAGACCTTGCATAATGTCACGGGGGCATCTAGCCAAGGACTAAACGATGAAGAGATAGACCAAGCTCTATCAGGTGTTGGGGAGGTAGTAAAGTCGGCTAAGGAAAATCTTGGCATAGTCGAGGCATTTTGGGAGGAGTCCGAGTCTGAGAGAGCAAAACTACTGACTAAAGCAGAGATAACGCAAGAGGAGTTCGAGCAGATCATTACTCGTGTTGGATCGCATCTCTATGATGTCAAGGATTGTCTGGAAGGTTGGGGAGATCTTAGCATGCTACCAGAAACCTACGAGCAGCTTCTTCTGGCTAATAATGAATTGTCCGGGATCTTTGAGAAAATGTATGGAAAAAGCACAACTGAAGTACTAGATAAGAGGAAAGGGCTAGTATCTGAAGAAGAGGATGATTGGGAACTTGACGATGATGATGATGATTGGGAACTTGACGATGATGATGACATGATAACTGACGAAGACGCCGTGTGAGGGTGGGTACGCCTCTCTAGCGAGCGTGCCTGTCCCTCTCATTCTGTTCCTCTCTGCTGAACTGCCTGGGTGGTCGAAAAACCAGCTAGGTCAGGATAATGTCTCTCCCTTCCACATTAAAACTCCTCCTTTTCCCTTGTTTTTCTCTAGCATATCTGCTACACTGAACCCTAGTGGACAAGCGGTACCATAAACTGTTTCCCTATACGAGTAGCTTGACCAAAAAGCGTCTTTGTAAAAGTCTATGGGCCTGATGGAGGCAGTCCATGTCACAGCCACAGGATCAAGTGACGCATCGATTGGTCACTTTCATTCAGTCCATTCAACTCAGGCGTGGATCAGGTCTGCTGAGTGTAAAACGTGGCGAGGGGGCCAGTGTGGAAGAGGGAAGTATCGTCTTCGTCAATGGACAGGTAACTGAGGCCAAGGTAGGGCGGTACACTGGTTCAGAAGCATTCAACCGACTGAGCGCATGGGAAAATTGCCAGTTTTCATTTGTCCTACAACCTTCCTCCCAAGAAGAGCGCTACAACCTCGCTCATACAGATACCATGAGAAGTCTTCCGTCTGCAGTTGAACTGGATATGCTTTCTAATACTCAACCTCTCTCCCCTGTGCTGGAGGGAAGCAGGAAGGATCCAGAAACACCACCGTATTTTGCCCAGTTTGCTTCTACAGATCTCAGTGGAACTGGTGTACCTCGACCTGGCAGAAGGCTCAGTGCAGCTCTGCAAATGATAGACCTGATGGGCCTTTCACGTGCCCATCGACGGCTTTTTTTGCTTATCGATGGAAAACGATCTATCGATGAATTAGCCCCTCTGATCGGACGTACTCCCGACGAGGTGTCAGAGCTCTTACGTGATCTAGAACGCGCAAGTGTTATTCTGATGCCGAATGTATCTTCTTGACAAGCCAGTGTTTCTCTAGAATCGCAGTTTTAAGGGATTGCCAGTTCTTTAAAACTAAGGCATGCGTCAAATCTGGTTGACAGTTTCTGACAAACTGAATCGCATAAAGTGCCTTGCCAAGAGGCTTTAGACGTATCTGTGACTGTTCAAACTGTCAACTCAACCCACCCTCAACTTGACGCTTGCCTAACGGATAGATTGCCTCACGCTCGCCAATGCTTCTCTCCCGTACGGTGGGGCACATCGGAACGGATGTGACGGGCTCGTCCCGTTGAACGCTTCTGGACATGCGGCCCTCTACTGCTGCCCTCGTCAGAGACAGTGGCAAGGCTCATGGCTGAAGGAAGAACCCCTGCGCATTTATGCCAGGGAGTGTCAGTAATTGTCAGTCGTATTCACGTGTCAAGTTGGTCTTGACAGCGCACTAGATCAGGTGGAGCGTTTGTATGATTGACATAGCCGCATTAACTGTATTTATTATTGCTTTTGCAACTGTTACTATTATCGGCTTTCTGGCAGCACGCTGGCGTGCCGGTGATCTGAGCAGGCTGCAGGAATGGGGACTTGCTGGAAAGCGCTTTGGTACGATTATCTCCTGGTTTCTACTCGGTGGAGATATTTACACAGCCTATTCCTTTATCGCTGTCCCCGCGCTTATCTTCAGCGAGGGTGCCCTGGGCTTCTTCGCTATCCCTTATCTCACACTTGTCTATCCGCTTGTATTTTTATTTTTGTCTCGTTTCTGGGTCGTTGCCAGACATCGTGGGTATCTCACGCCCGCCGACTTTGTACATGAGCGTTTTGATAGTAGGCTACTCGCATTGCTTGTGGCTGTGACGGGTATTCTGGCCACCATGCCTTACATCGCGCTGCAAATCTACGGTATAGAGGTCTCGTTGGCTCAGATGGGTGTGCCATTAGAGGTCTCACTGTTCGTCGCTTTTGCTATCCTGGCCGCTTATACCTATGTCAGCGGTTTACGCGCTCCAGCGATGATTGCCCTTGTCAAGGATGCTTGTATCTGGCTGGTTGTCCTGGTGGCTGTGATCTATATTCCCACGCAATTGGGAGGATTTGCAGGGGTCTTTGCTGCCGTACATCAGAAAGCTCTCACCACCTCAGGCTTTCATGATAGTTTATTGCCATCACAGTATAGCACTTACGTGACATTAGCTTTAGGCTCTGCCCTAGCCCTATTTCTCTATCCTCATACTCTGACTGGTATGCTTAGTACCAACAGTAGTAAGGTGATCAAGCGTAGTGCTGCCTTGCTACCAGCATACACAATCTTGATCGCTTTAATTGGTTTTCTGGGCTATGTCGCAATTGCTGCTCATGTGTCTATCTCATCTGGGTATGGTGCGGACTCAGCATTGCCTGCCCTCTTTTCAAAAATGTTTCCTTCCTGGTTTCTCGGTTTTGCCTTAGCGGCTATCGCGATAGGAGCCCTAGTTCCTAGTGCGGTCATGTCGATTGCCGCGGCGAACCTCTTTACTCGCAATATCTACCGCGAATACTTCCGACCTGGCTGCACTGAGCGTGAAGAGTCGAGCGTAGCCAAAACGGCATCACTGGTGGTCAAAGTTGGCGCTCTGGTCTTCATTATATTTCTGCCCACTTCCCTGGCTATTAATCTCCAGCTATTGAGCAACATCTGGATTATTCAGACTCTTCCTGCAGTCTTTCTTGGACTCTATACCAATTGGCCGCACCGACTGGCATTGAGCATTGGCCTAGTTGGAGGGCTATTGGTTGGTACCTGGATGGTAGTCGTTGAGAATTTTAAGTCATCGGTCTATCCACTGACAGTTGGTAGCTTCACGCTCCCGGTGTACGCGGCTGTAGCTGGTCTGGTTGTAAACTTGCTGCTATGCATCGTACTGACAATCATCTTTAAAGGCGCTGGTATTGTAGCTGGAGAAGATGATACGGCTGCTACTGATTATGAAGTATACCCCGTTCCAGTGATACAATCATCGCAAGTATACGTGAAACCTTCTGAAGTCGGATAATTCGGTCTACAGGTTTTCTTGAAGTAGGGATCAGGTTAAGCCCGTAAACATGTGATTAGTTCACCAATTCTAGGGCTCACTCAAGAGGCCCAGTCGAGCCTGTGGAGTCAGTCCGCTTATGTTGCGTATCCTCCTGAGGCGTTTTAACAGTGAATCCTTGCTTCTGAAGTGCCTCCCTGGCAAAATCCTGGAGAGTTTTTGGAGCGTCGGTTCCGTAAACTTTATAATGGCCAGATTCAGGGTCTGGGGGGATATATTTCTCCTCGGCTTTTTTTAACTTGACACTTTGGGGACATTTTCAGAGAGAACCAGGGACAGGCAGGTATTTCAGGAAAAACTGTAAATATAGATTATGATAAATTTAAGAAGTAATATGATCAGAATAGAATTATTCATGATTTTCTTAACAATTTCCATTGAAGCCCTGATTTTTTTCTTTATAAGCAAAAAGCGTATTATATGTTTAGCAGGATAATCAAAAAGCCCTGAGGACTTCTATCCAAAAGTTACTTGCTATGATAGAATAATAAGTAGGAAATTAGTTACACAGAATAGACGAGCTTTCAGAGAAGAAAACAGAAACACATGCGTATACAGGAAGGGAGAGGGATTGTGAATACGTCTACGATCATTCAGGACCAGTTTCTGGCAACAAATTTCTTTGTGCCTGTCGCCTCTCACCCCTTGATCCCCCGCCCGCGCCTGTTTGCCATACTCCAGGAGGGTCTGCGGTACCCACTCACGCTCATCTCGACTCCCGCTGGCTTCGGTAAAACCATGTTACTCTCTGCCTGGGCACAGTCGCTCTCGGCAAATAGTCCACGAGTGGCGTGGATTTCTCTGGATGTGGCGGACAATGACCAAGGGCAGTTCTGGACCTGTGTCCTAACAGCATTGGATAGACAACAACCGGGACGCTTCAGATCCCTCTTGCTCTCACTCCAATCGGCACAAATGCCTCCCTCATTGAATAGTATTTCGACGGCCCTCACCAATCTGCTAGTGGAGGGCACAGAGCAATTTCTGCTGATTCTAGATGACTATCAGGTGATCACGGAGCAGAAGGTGCACACCTCCCTCACGCATCTGGTGGAACATCTGCCTCCCTCCTTGCGGATCATCCTCTCCACACGAACTGATCCTCCCCTGCCTCTCTCGCTGCTGCGGACACGTCGGCACATGCTGGAAGTACGTACCGACCAGTTGCGCTGTACAACAGAGGAGACCAAGGCTTTCTTCCAGGAAGTAATGGGTATGGAACTTCCTAGTGAAACAGTCAAGGAGGTGACAGCTCGGACAGAGGGTTGGTTGGTGGGCTTACAATTGCTCGGGCTATCTCTGCAGGAGCACACTGATCCAATCTGGCTGCTGGAAGAGGTGAGTGGGAGCCAGAGCGAGATCCTGGACTATTTGACCGAGGAGGTATTGCGACAGCAGCCTGAGGATGTACAAACCTTTTTGCTGTCAACGTCTATCCTGGAACGGTTTACTGCCTCACTGTGTGATGCCGTGATGGAGCAAGGTGGGAGTCAGGAGATGCTGGAACGGCTACTACGGAGCAATCTATTTCTCGTCTGCCTGGATAGCAAGAAACAGTGGTATCGCTACCATAAACTCTTTGCCGAAGCTTTGCGCTCCCGACTGGAACAGACGCAGGGTAATCTTGCATCCATCTTACACTCTCGTGCCTGCATCTGGTATGCTGAACATAACGCTCTCACCGAAGCTATCCTGCATGCTTTCAGTGCTCACCAGTGGCATCAGGCGGCTGATCTTATCGAGCATCTCCCATTGATGTCACTCACCTGTGGTGCAAATGAACATACGCTGGTCACCCTCCGAGAGTGGCTAGAGCAGTTGCCAGCAAAGGTGGTGGGTTCCCGACCAAGCCTCTGTCTGGTCTCTGTTCAGATGGGGTGGGCGGTTGCCCCTCATCCCATTCTGGAAACTTGGCTTAACGCCGCCGAAGCGACGCTCATAACACAAACAGATGTCGATGGCTCACCTCCAACGTATTCTCTGCAAACACAGGAGAATCAAGAGGATTTGCTCGGAGATGTAATCGCCTTTCGGATGTTTGTGCGGAGCTATAAACAGGATGGAGGGGCAGTCCTTCCGCTCAGCCAGCAAGCTCTTGCCCAGATCTCTGCACACAATTACATAGCTCGTTCACTCATCGGTAGTGCTCAAGCCGTGGCCTATTATACTTGCGCCAACGATACGGAGGCTGCTGTCCAGAGTGGCCTCCAAGCTAGCTCGCTGGCACAGGTTGCAGGAAAACCAGCTCTCGCTATTAGTGTCCTGGGAACAACCGTCTTATCTATGCTAGGAACAGGGCGACTACACGAGGCTCAGCAACTGGCGCAGCAAGCGATACTTCTGGGGAAGACACAGTCAGGAGACGTTTTGTTCCCTGAGGTGGGTTGGCCTGCTCTCTTACAAGCGGACATTTTGCGCGAGTGGAACGACCTCAGCGCGGCACTGGAGTTGGCAGAAGAGGCCCGCTCACTCTGTGAGCAGACTACCTCGCTCACTTCGCTTGTCTATCTGCTATGCAGATGCTCAGTACGGCTACGTATCGCTCTATCGTCCGGAAATTTGGGTACAGCACGCCTGGCCCTCCGCCAATTTGAACACATCGGTAGCCGTATGAATCGGCCTACCTATCTCTACTTCCGTTCCTTTTTCACGACAGTCGATCAGGTTCGGCTCTGGCTGGCCTGTGGAGAACTGGATCGTGCCACACGCTGGGCACAGGCAGAGGAAAGAGAATGGTACGGTACTCCCTTTGCTCACGAGCGGGAAGAGGTAGCCCGTGCCCGTATCTCGCTGGCAAAGAAACAGCCGACTGCCGCCCTGCAGCGATTGGAGCCTGTGCTCATCAGAGCGAGCACAGGCCAACGCTGGGGTCACGTGATTGAAATGAGACTTTTGCAAGCCCAGGCCTATCAGATGCGGCAGCAGGAAACGCAGGCGTTGAATGCACTCTCCCAGGCACTACGCTTAGCCGAGCCAGAGGGCTACATTCGTAGCTTCGTGGACGAAGGCCCTGAGATGGCGGCACTGCTCTCCCGGTTACGTGCGCGGCAAAGCAAATATGGACCGACCCCCTATATGGACACAGTCATTGCCACCTTTTCCCAGGAGAGTACACGGCATGAACCTCGGCCTGTGGACACAGTCATTGCCGCCTCTCCCCAGGAGAGTACACAGCATGAACCTCGGTCTTCACTTATAGAACAACAAGCAAAAGTCCAACTGCTGCTGGATCCTTTGACTCAACGAGAACGAGAAGTTCTTGAACATCTAGCACAGGGTGCCTCCAACCAGCAGATTGCCTACGAACTGGTGATTGCCATTGATACCGTCAAACGCCATGTCAGTCAGATCCTCGCCAAATTGGATGTACAGAACCGAGTCCAAGCTGTGCTGCGGGCCCAAGACCTGGGTCTCCTAAGCCAAGAGCAGTGAGCCTCTTGCTTTTCTCCACATCTGGAAGATACCTCCAGTAGACTTGTGTAGAGGATAAACCATCTCATGGGGAATTCGTGTAGTACAAAGTGCCTCTGTGGGCTTGTTTTTGGAGAGAGTGCTAGAGGTATGCTATGATATAGTGGTCATTGCTTGGCTATTCTAGCGTTGATGGGAGATCGTAGATGGACGCATCACATATAAGCTTTGGGGTTGCCTTTATCGCAGGGATGGTTTCCTTTCTGTCACCATGTGTCTTACCACTGGTGCCTATTTATATTGCGCAATTGGTGGGACGGAGTGCCTCTCAACCTACTACTAGAGAGAATGGGCACCCTCTGCACTTGACCACTTTCCTCCACGCTCTGATGTTTGTGCTGGGCTTTACGCTCGCGTTCGTTGCACTTGGTGCTACGGCCAGTACTTTGGGGAGCTTTCTGCGGGCTTACCAGGGACTGCTACGCCAGCTTGGAGGTATTCTCGTTGTACTCTTCGGGTTGCATCTGGTAGGTATTCTGAAATGGTCGATCTTTTACTGGCAGAAGCGCATTGAATTTCATCCCAGTCGTCCCAGTTATCCAGCGTCGCTGCTGATTGGCATTATTTTTGCCTTCGGATGGACACCTTGCGTTAGCTTCATTCTTGGACCTATTCTAGGCATGGCTGCCAATGCGGCAACACTGCGTGAGGGAGTGGCCCTACTGTTGTTCTATGCACTTGGATTAGGTCTTCCATTTCTGCTCATTGGTCTAGGGCTAGACCAACTCTGGAGTGTACTCAAGTGGCTCAAGCCTCATCTTGGCAAGATTGAAATTGCTACCGGTGTGGTAATGATTGCGGCAGGGGTGATTATCTTTTTCAATCTTCTTCCCTATTTCAATCAGTACTTTAGTCTGGGATTGAATATCTCATGAACCACTACCCAAATTTGGCTTGCTTTGTGACCCTTTTAGGAGTCCTAGGTAGTTACAAATATGGGTCCAAAGATTTATAATAGATACTACATAATCGTCTTTTTTGCGGAGCATTAGAGATAAGGCTTCTTAGCTATATGCCGGAAAGGAGAGAGCAGCAGCACATCAAAAACCGCAAGTGATGCTACTGGACACGGTAGCATAGATCTGTCGGACCCACTTAGGCGTACTGTGTATATAGAGGCTGCAAAGAAATGCTAGCCAGGTCAGTTGAGACTCCCCGACCTAAACTCGTGGAGGTTCAAGGAGACATATATGTACCAGCATAGGGATCACGAACACACGCAGGAAATGTTGCGGAGAGCAGGCTTCAATCATCTAGAGATTGATCGGCTTACCAGCTTCCGTAGAGAATTTATCGTAGGAGAGGAGGATAAAACATCCACCGAACATCGTCGCCTCGAGTTCGCCCGCTGGCTATTCCTGACTGGTAAATTGACAGACCAAGTACGCTAAATTTGGGCGCTCATCGATGACGGCTACAATCTGTGCTTTACCTTCGAACCGAAGCTAAATGAGCGACGCTCCGATATGCACTTTGTGACTATCGGCTCCATGCTCGCCCTTATCAATCTGCCTCCCCTTATTACCTTGTTGCCCTGACCCTTGACTAAGACAGGTAGAGTTGTCCCTGTTTCCCCCTGTTGGAAATGCAGAACCTTCTGTTACAATGTGCTCAACAAAGATCGCCGTTCTAGCTTGATCACGTTCTCTCACTCGCATGAGAAAATTGTAAGGATGGCATAGCAATGATAGTTTGCTCTAAGAAATCGCGTGTGCAACAGTATACTGAGGGTCAGTGCCGACGAATCAATCTCACTCTCCTCATCGCGTGTACCCTGTTCTTCGTTATTATATTCTCATCCTGCTCTATCGGTCCGGAGGGTCCCCCGCCCCCACCTCCGGAGTACGTCTGCCCAACAGTTACTACGAATCCGGTGACGCTGAAGATGGTCTATGATAGTACCGAGCAGGCCTGGATCGATACCGTCGTCAAAGATTTCAACAGCCAGCGTAAGACGGCTTGTGATGGATCAATTACCGTTCAGGCAACGCCAATGGACTTGGGGCAGTCTATGCAACGCATTTTGGATGGTAAACTACAACCGGATATCTGGAATCCGGGTGGAAGTGCTTGGCTCTCACTGCTCAATACGCAATGGCATAGCAAGAATGGCAAGGATCTAGTAAACATCACTAACACATCCTCTTTAATCAGCAGTCCTGTAGTTATTGCTATGTGGGCATCTGAGGCGAAGGCAATGGGCTGGCCCGTTGCTGACTCCATCAGCTGGTCTGACATTGCTAATCTGATTTCGGACCCAAAGGGCTGGGGCTCCTATAAACATCCCTCATGGGGCAAGTTCAAGTTCGGCAATACCAGTCTCGATTACTCGAATGCTGGTCTCGAGGCGGTTGTTGGTATGACCTATGCGGCAACCTGTAATGAGAATGCGACAGAGGCAGCAACTGCAACAGCTACCACCTCTAATACTTCTAGTACATGTAAGAAGACTGGACTTACTGTTGACGACGTAAATAGCAATGGCGTCAAGCATTTTATCAGCAATATCGAAAGATCAGCCATATACTACGACTCTACCACTACCTCTCTTGCGGATCAGATGTTTAGGCGTGGACCAACCTACTTGAACGCTGTAGCGGTAGAGGAAAGTCTTGTTATCCAGGCTAACGACAAGACGAAATATCCAAACTTGCCAGAGCCAGTCGTTGCCATCTATCCCAAGGATGGGGCCGTCGTGAGTGATTATCCTTTTGCGATCTTGCATGGCAATTGGCTCTCACCATCTAAGAATGCTGCATCTCTAGTATTCCGCGATTTCTTACTGACCAAGAGTGAACAGGCCAAGGCAGTACAGGACGGCTTCCGTCCTAACTCCCAAGTGGGACTGGGAGCAACAACTGATCCTGATCATGGAATTGATCCAGAGCTACCAGGTACAGCGTTCCCGATCCCTGATCTCAATGTGGTGCAGGCAATTCAGACAAATTGGGCACAGGAGAGACGCCAGTTTGACGTAATGCTGCTGGTGGATGCCTCAAGCGGTATGAACTTTTCAACTGACAACATCCCTAAAATAGATGGTGCAAAGACAGGACTGAAGACGTTTGTCAATTTTATGAAAGATTCGGACCAACTGGGTCTTGCCGCTTTTTTCAATGACCATATAGACACTCTTTCCAGCCTCACGTCTCTGGGTTCCAAGCGCCAGGATATCCTCTCGCGTATCAATAGCATTCCTGCCGACGGAGGAGTTCTGCTCTTTGACGCAATTGCGCAACAGTTCCAGAAGCTTCAGCAACTCCCCTCCACACCGATTAGAGCGATGATTGTGCTCAGTAATAAGGCTGATACTGAGAGCACCACAAGTGCTGGTCAACTTCTGAAGCTCATTACTCCCCCTGCTGGCCAGGACTCAAAGCAGAATATTAGGATCTTCACTATTGCCTATGGCAGTGAGGCTGATGCCAATATGCTGACACAGATTGCCCAGCGGACTACCGGCCAGGAGTTTAGTGCCACGCCGCAAAATATTCAGGATGTCTATCAGCAGATTGGAGAACTTCTCTAAGCCCACCGATTTATCGCGTCCGTAGGGGTGGGGTAGTACATTCGGCTTATCGCATTCGCTGTGCAACCTCAAGAAAATACTGGATTGTCTGGGGATTGCTCATGGCATCCGTGCTGACCGCTTGCTCTACAGGTATGCCCATGAGCAGTTTCTTAATCGGCACCTCGACTTTCTTGCCGCTCAATGTCCTGGGCACTTCGGGGATCAGCAGGATCTCATCAGGAACATGGTGTGGCGAAATAGTGGTGCGCAGCTTCCCTTTGATCTTGGCTTTGAGTGCATCATCCAGTTCCACACCTTCTCTTAAGACCACAAAGAGTGGCATATAGTAGCGTCCATGTAGTAGTTCAACGCCCACCACGAGGCTATCGAGCACTTCGGGGAAACTCTCTATAACCCGATAGATCTCACTGCTCCCCATCCTGATACCTGCACGATTAATTGTGGAGTCGGAGCGGCCGTAAATGATGGCACTGCCCCTCGGCGTGATCTTGATCCAATCACCATGCCGCCAGGTGCCAGGATACACAGAAAAATAGCTCTCCTGGTAGCGCTTGTTACCTGAATCATTCCACAAGAAGAGGGGCATCGAAGGTAATGGTTCCGTGATGACCAGTTCGCCAACCTCATCAATGAGTGCACATCCCTGCTCATCAAAAGCTTCAATTTTTGCGCCTAGGCTGCGGCATTGCAGCTCGCCTGCGTAGACGGGCAAGAGGATTGAGCCATTGACGAAAGCGGAACAGACATCGGTTCCTCCACTCATAGATGCCAGCCAGAGATCCCGTTTGACGTGCTCATACAGCCACAGGAAACCCTCCGGCGGCAGTGGTGAACCGGTTGAGCCGATTCCCTGGAGCTTATGCAGATCAAACTGTCCATCTGGCTCAATACCGGCCTTCATGCAGGAAGAGACGTAGGCAGCACTGGTACCAAAGAAGGTCATGTTCGTATCGTGGGCGAATCGCCAGAGTGTATTCAAGTCTGGATAGCCAGGGGAGCCATCATAAAGTAGGATGGTTGCTTCGGCCAGCAGGCCACTGACCAGAAAGTTCCACATCATCCAACCAGTGGTTGTGAACCAGAAGAACCTGTCACCAGATTTCAGGTTCACCTCGAGAGACAGGTTTTTGAGATGTTCCAGCAAAATGCCGCCATGGCCCTGTACAATAGCTTTGGGCAGACCTGTAGTACCGGAAGAGTAGAGTATCCATAAGGGATGATTGAAAGGAACCTGTTCGAAGACGAGCTCACCCGGCTGGGCGAGTAATTCCTGCCAAGCAATGGTATTGGTCAGCTTCCCTGGCTCAAACTGGTTCTGCAAATACGGTAACAGGACGGTTTTTTGCAGAGAGGGTAAGGCGTGCTGTAATTCAGCGATAATGGAACGACGGTCAAAGGTTTTGCCGCCATACTGGTAGCCATCTACTGCGAAGAGTACCTTCGGTTCGATCTGTTTAAAACGATCGATCACGCTACTGGTACCAAAGTCAGGCGAACAACTGGACCAGATTGCTCCCATACTAGCACAGGCCAGAAATGCAATGATGGTTTCAGGGATATTGGGCATATAGGCTACGACACGATCTCCGCGTTGCACATCCATTGCATGCAAGGCTTTGACAACCGCGCTTACTTTCTGCCGCAAGTCATCCCAGGAAACTTCAAGTAGTGGATGGCGTTCGGAACGGAAAAGTAAAGCTGGTTGCTGGTCAGAACTATTGCGAAAAATGTGCTCTGCATAATTGAGTTTGGCTTCGGGGAACCATGAGGCACTAGGCATGGTGTGTGTTGTCAACACCGTCTTAGAAGGGTGGGAAGCTTTGATGTGAAAGAAGTCCCAGATAGAAGCCCAGAAGTCTTCGAGATGGTTCACAGACCACTGCCACACCTCTTCGCGGGTCTGGAAGTGTAATCCTTTTTGCTGCTCTAGCCACTGCATGTAGCAGGTTATGTTGGCCTGCTGTTTCATCTCGACCGAAGGTTCCCAGAGGGGCAAATCATTGTCGTATGGAGTCACCATAGAAAGGCAGCCTTTCCTCATCGAATTAACCATATAGGCTTCTACGAATAAGCTGAACAAAATTAGGGGTCTGTTTTTCTAGCTTTACTAGCATCTCTAGCATGGTAAGAGGAGGACGCGTTAAGGTACTTACTTGTTCTTGTAAGACATCAATCACAGTTTCTTGGTAGAGAGAAAACTGGTGAACGAGGAAATCATCAGCTGATAATGCTTCTATCTGTAGTGGTTCTAGCAGACGCGGAGGGAAGTCTTTAAGATTTTGTGTTACGATGATTTCGGAATTGCTCGCAACAGCAGTAGCCAAGACATGGCGGTCTTTCTCGTTTACTGGCATACTAGGAATTAAGATTGTGTGACGTGTTACAAAAGCAGATTTAAAGTTCTTTTTTATTTGATCTACTAAATGTTGCCCTTGTTCTTCTGTCATATGCCCTCTTTTAACCAAATTTCTCCTCGCCTCTTCGAGGATATCCTCTGTAAGGTGGAGCCTGTAGATATCTGCCTTAGCTGCATGTAAAAGTGTGTCTCGAAGTACCCCAGGAAAAAGGACACAGGCATCAAGAACAACGCCTATTGAAGACATATTCTTCCTCCCTAACCGATGGCATTAAATACTAAAGTAAGGATGCTAAAAGATAGGCGAGCCTATCTACCAAAAGCAAAGTAGACAGGCTGATGAACAAAGCTCAGTACTCGCCAGCTTCCTGGCTAATACGAGCCATCTCTACTAAGGCTTTATGACGCTCTTGCCTCATACGATTTTTATATTCTAAAAGGTCACTAAATTGAACACGTCTATGTGTTCCTACCTTGATAAACGGAATTTCACCCTCTTCCAGGAGTTGTACTACGAATGGTCTTGAGACATTCAGAAAATTTGCTGCTTCTTGTGTGCTGAATAACTGATCATATGGAATCACACTAAAAGCTTTTCCCCGCATCATATAGTTAACAATTTTCTGAAGCGCCCGAAAGACCGAGATTGGTATCTCGAGTTTTTCACCTCCTGGACTGATAAGCATTGGAAGGGAAGAATTAACAGGTTGTGATGAAGGTATTTCCCTATTAAGTACTCCTTCCATTTTCTGCAGCGCTGGTTTCTCATTTTCACTTGCGCTGATCAGTTCAAGTTCTTTTGTTGCCACGTTTAGAGTCCCTTTCCGATACTACTACGCTCTGGTCGATTTGCGGGGAGTTTGAGAAGTATTTATCCTCTATCTAAAGAGTACCAGATATTCGAAATTAATACAATAAGCAAAATAAACAAAAATTAGACCACAATTACATAAAATTTCAGAGTATCAAGATGCGTTGTTAGTTGGTTGCTTGGTCGAACCAGTATGGCACACAGAGCGAAGGTGTGTTGAACCTTTTGTGGATTGTGGCGTAATATTAAGAGAGTAGACACAATTTTCTTGAAACGAGGAGGAGTATTCCATGACTACAAATCCTAACCAGGGCCAGCGGCCAGATCCTGCAGATAAATACGGTGGGTATAGTGGCTATCGGCCACCAAATCCTGTAGATGATCCTTATGGAGCTAGTCAAGAGGATCGTTCTCAAAAAAGCGATCCAAACTATGTTTATGGTCAACAAGGACAGGGACAGCAGTCTAGGGATGGCCAGGGACAGCAACAGCAGCAGTATAACTATGAACCTCCTGAGAGTGTGCTTAGAAGGCAGGGAAGAAGAAGTTCTGGATCTTCTTCTACCTCCAACTTTGCAGCTAGCCGGGGGCCAGTGGAGAAAGACGATCGAAAATTCGCTCTCTACAGTTATCTTGGCTTCTGCTTTACTGGTCTTGCTTTTTTCTTTCTTAAGAGAAAACGTTCTTTTGTTCGTTTTCATGCTGCTCAGTCGATTGTTTTATTCGTACCAGTAGCTGCTATTCTGTTGGTATTGAAGATTATCTCCATTATTACCTTTATCCCGATCATTGGATTCCTTTTTGCCTTTGTGATTAATTTTCTGATTTCTATCGTTGTTGTACCTGCTGGTATTCTCTGGATTGTACTGATGGTGCTGTCTTATCAGGGTGTCAGAGTTAAGCTGCCAATTGTGGGTCACTACGCAGAGGCCTTGATGGCACGCTTTTCTTCAGATTAAGAGGATACGTTTAAATATATTATTCTAGATTAAGATATAGAAAGGGAACATGCTGCTTATAATTAGCTTCGAGTAACAGAGACAAAAAAGAAAAGAGTCATCCATCGATATGTCAGGAATAACTCTTCTCGATAATGTGGGCACTCTTAATTAGCGTCCGACGGTCTTGATACGCTCAGGGCGGCGGATAAAGTAGTACAGTAGGGCACCGAACAAGGGAACAAAGATGATTAAGATCGTCCAGGCTACCTTATCGCTGCCCTCTGATGGTTCTTTGCTAATACAATCGATTAGCACTCCCATCCAGAAAATGGTTGCCAGCAGGGTGAGGCCTTTAGAGCCATGCCAAATGAGTGGAAGCAGATTGAACATAGTCGTCTCCTTAACTATATGTAAATGCCGCTATAGGCCTTTTAAAGGTCGGTGCATTCAAGGAATGCCCTCCATTCTGTGTTACGTTTAGCGTGAAGAGAAGTTGTTTGATTTTTGACCTGTCACAACCTTTTCAATTCGTGCTACAATTAGGTAGGATCTGTCTATCGAGGAAGTAAAGACATTGATTATAGGCTCCCAGACGAGCTAAAGAATGGTTCTAGATAAGCTTTCTCCACCATAGTTGAAAAACCGTCGGGGCAAACGTCACGTTGTGTGAGCATACAACAAGGGCAAGCAATTAAGCTCGTTACACGGAAGTTTGGCCCCCACACAACAAAATCAGGAGACACCATGAGTACTGAGCAGCAAAAGCGACCAGATGAACGAGATGTTACCGTAAAGAGAAAGAGTATGTCTCGTGTCGTCACGCTGCCTAAGGATGAAGATCGAGATACCCTGGTCGATTACTACTCTCAAATGTTACTCGTACGCCGTTTTGAGGAAAAATCGGCTGAGATGTACAACAAGGCACGTATCGGGGGTTACTGCCATCTCAATCTGGGCGAAGAGGCCACTGTTGTTGGGTTTTGCGCTGGCCTGGGGCCAAAGGACTATGTATATACGAACTATCGTGAACATGGGTACGCAATCTGTCGTGGTATTCCTACAAAAACCATCATGGCCGAGTTATTCGGTAGGGAAACTGGCTGTTCTCGTGGGCGTGGGGGTTCCATGCACCTATTTAGCCTAGAGCATCGCCTGCTAGGTGGCTATGCAATTGTTGGAGGACAGATACCGCTAGCAGTAGGTGCAGCCTTCGCCATTGCTTATCGGGGTTCTGATGAAGTCGTTGTCTGTCAAATGGGTGATGGAACGACGAATGGAGGCCCGTTCTTCGAGTCGCTCAATTTAGCGAAAATCCACAAGCTTCCTATAGTCTTTTTCATTGTGAATAACCAGTATGGTATGGGCATGCCTGCAGAAAAAGGTTCGGCAGTGCCTGAACTCTACCGCAAAGGGCATGCCTTTGATATGCTTAGCGAGCGCGTAGATGGCAATGATGTGCTGGCTGTACGCGATGCAATGCGGCGGGCGGTGAACGTTGCTCGTGGGCAGCATGAGCCTGTTCTCCTTGAGGCTGTAAGCTATCGTCTCAAAGGGCATTCTGTGATTGACCCTGATCGCTACCGCGATGAAGAGGAAGTGAAACGAGGACGTGCTCAGGACCCTATTCCTACTTTTGCCAGACATCTGTTGGAGGCTCGCTTGATTGATGAGCAGGGCTTGGATGAGATTGAGCAGCAAGTAGAGCGCGAAGTTGAGGAGGCCGTCAGGTTTGCTGAAGAGAGTCCTTTCCCGCCGATAGAGAGCCTCATGGACTATATATATGCACCTGACAATTTCGAGCCAGAGAGGAGATAAGGAGAGCTATGGCTGAAATAAGCTTTCGGCAGGTGCTGAATGATACGTTGCGCGAGGAGATGCAGCGTGACGAAAATGTTTTCTTAATGGGTGAAGAGATCGGCAATTTTGAAGGATCGTATAAGATTACGGCTGGTTTGTTAAAAGAGTTTGGTTCCAAACGCGTGGTGGATACTCCCATTGCCGAGAATGGTTTTGTGGGTATGGCGGTCGGTGCAGCTATGCTTGGCCTGCGTCCGGTGGTCGAGATCATGACTTTTAACTTCATTGCCTTGGCAATTGATGAAATCTTGAACCACGCTGCGAAGATCTATTACATGTTTGGTGGTCAGACCCCTGTCCCTATGGTGATTCGTACACCTGGTGGTGGTGGGCAGCAGCTTTCTGCTACCCACTCGCAAAACCTGGAAGCTTGGTTCGCTCATATTCCCGGTCTGCAGGTAGTTGCTCCATCAACGCCAGGTGATGCCAGGGGGTTGCTGCGTACGGCAATACGTAACAATAACCCAGTTCTTTTCCTCGAGCATCTGGCTCTTTACAATGCCAAAGGCGAGGTCCCTGAGGGCGATTACACGATCCCCTTCGGTCAGGCGAAGGTGACGAAGGAAGGGAAGGACCTGACCGTCATCAGCTATTCGCGTAAGGCTGCAATCGCTTATGAGGTGGCAAGCCGCTTTGAGCAAGAGAACAAACTGAGCGTTGAGGTTGTTGATATTCGTTCGCTACGCCCGCTCGATAGAGAAACTCTAGTCAATTCGGTCAAAAAGACTGGCCGTGCAATTATCTTTGAGGAGGGCTGGCGCTCCTATGGCGTTGGCGCTGAGATTGTCGCGACGCTGCAAGAAGACGCTTTTGATTATCTAGATGCCCCTATTAAACGTGTCGCGAGCGTCGAAGTTCCATTGCCGTATTCCAAACCCCTCGAGCTGGCTGCGCTAACTGGTGCCCAGGAGCTGGAAGATGCAATCAACGATCTCGCACCTCGTCGGAGGAGAAGGTAAAGCATGGCTGAAGTAAATATGCCCAGGCTCAGCGATACGATGCAGGAAGGTACGATTACGCGCTGGCTCAAGCACGTGGGCGACGAAGTAAAGCGAGGAGATGTGCTCGCTGAAGTCGAGACGGATAAGGCCAACATGGAGGTGGAAGCCTACGACTCCGGCATTCTTGAGCAGCTTGTTGTTCAGGAGGGTGAGACGGTGCCTATTGGTCAGGTTATTGCGATTATTGGCTCAGGCGCTGGAACTCACAAAGAAGGACAGCACGAGGTGCCAGTAACAAGGCGGTCAGGACAAACTCCACCTGTTGCTCCGGCTAGCCATGAGAGTCCAGCAGTGAAGCAGCCTTCTGTCTTTGCTGGCATCTCGACGCAGCAGAATGGTGTAGGTGCGAACAGGATATTTATCAAAGCATCTCCTCTGGCTCGACGCATGGCCGAAGAACACGGTATTGATTTGCTCCAGGTGAAGGGTACTGGACCTGGTGGCCGTATTGTGCGCGACGATATTGAGGACTTCATTGAACAGCGTGCAATATCTCCCACAGCAGCAGCGCAGCCTCAACCTGAGCAATATGTGAGAGTAGCCCCTGCTAGCGTCCCAGAAGTCTCGATGGCGGACGCGGAGGTCGTGACGCTTACGTCGATGCAGAAGACAATCGCACGCCGTTTGACGGAGTCAAAGCAGACTGTTCCGCACTTCTACATTGGCAACGAGATCGATATGACGGAAGCTCTGAAACTTCGCCAAGACCTCAATGTAGCTCTCACCGAGGAGGGTATCAAGATCAGCGTTAACGACCTGATCGTCAAGGCTTGTGCTCTGGCATTGGAGAAGTTTCCAGAGGTCAATGGTTCCTACAAAGATGGACAGTTCGTGCTGCATAAGAAGATCCATATTGGTATCGCGGTGGACGTTCCCTCTGGGCTAGTGGTGCCAGTCATTCGTGATGCTAATACCAAAGGATTGAGTACGATCGCCCGCGAGGCAAAAGTTCTGGGGGCGAAAGCGCAAACTGGCAAACTGACTCCGACCGAGTTAGATGGTGGCACTTTCTCTATCTCAAATCTGGGTATGATGGATGTAACCGATTTTGTGGCTGTGATCAATCCTCCGCAGGCAGCAATCCTGGCCGTTGCTGCCACGCGTAAAACCTTTGTGCCTATCGATGATCAGCCCGTTATTCGTGATATAATGCACATCACCCTGTCCTCCGACCATCGCATTCTCTATGGCGCAACAGTTGCGCGTTTCCTCAAAGAAGTCAAGCGTCTGTTGCAGAATCCATTTTTGCTCCTCGTCTAAGCATAGAGGGCTGAACAATCAAGCATGTAGGGTGTGGAGATAAAACTCACACCCTACATTTCTTTTTGTATCCAAACCAATTTCACCTACCCATGATGTAATTGTATAAAAAGGTATTATACAAGAAACATGACCAATGGGCTACAGTATAGAGTCTAAAACGTTTAAGTAGAAGGTACAGTGTTATCCTATGTAGATAGAGTCGGACAAATACATATCAGCGTCTGGCGTGGTTATTGTAAGGTAGAGCGTGGAGGAAATTCCCTGTTATGAATCAGTGTATGCGTTGCAGCAAAGTATGTGAACAAGACTTGTTTTGTGATGATTGCCAGTCTGCATTACTTCGTCGTTCTCTGCAAAGAGAAGAAACGCATGAAGTACTTTCTCAGGCTTCCTTGGCAACACCTGTCTCTATCGCTGAACCGAGTTCACGCAGAAGCTCAGTACAGAATCCTGTCGTACAGGCCTCATTATTCGTTCCTATGCAAGATGTTGTGGGTGGTCGAGAACGAGACAGCTTCTGCGATACGCCTGACGAGACTGCCTTGCCTGCCAGACAGAGCACTACACTGGCAATATCACAAGCCCTTAGCCCGCAGCATATTAGGTTATCACGTCTGAGATGCACTTTTATTATAATAGTTATTATAGCAATTATTATATTGATTTTAGATTCTATAATTATTTTCACATTTATATCTCATCATCAGTCCCATGATAATGCTAATCAAAATGCCCCTATAATAAGTATTGCTTCTAACACGGTTTATCCAGGACAAATTACTCTCCTTCATCTCAGTCATTTTTCTTCCCAATCGCGTGTGTTGCTGCGTCGCGATATTGGGGATCAAGTGCATCTGGATACAGGCTCTCCACTGGTACAACTAGGCTCAACGGGGGAAGCTGATGTGCACATGCTGGTTGAGGATAACTGGGGGGCTGGTAGCCATTTTATTGAGGCTGAAGATATCGACTCACATTATGTTGCTAGTACTGCGATCCATGTCATGGGTAGCGGTCCTGCACAACTTCCTCATCTGCAGGTGAGCCAGGATGAACTGGATCTAGGTGCTGACCTGCAAGGTGCAAATACATTGCGGTCTCTGACATTGGAAAATACTGGTGGTGGGATGATCTCCTGGACGGTGTGGAGCGATCAACCATGGTTAATGCTCACTCCGATGGAGGGGATGTTCAGTGTGAGTCAACGAGTGACTATTGCAGTGAATCGTTCCCATCTGAAGCTTGGAGCTTATGAGGGAACAGTCACGTTTGTGGCAAATAAAGGCTTCAGCATCCCTGTCCATGTCAAAATGTCAGTATTGCCACTGCAAACTGATTTGGGTGCAGCGCTCGTTGTATCTCCTCCTGTCCTGCCATTTATCGCCACTGATGGTGGCCCTGACCCGGCAATGCGATTGTTGACGGTGAGCAACCCGGGATCTCGCCCATTATATTGGTCCTTAAGCGGTAGTGCTCCTATGGTTTCGACTGATGGACAAATACCGTTTATGAATACTTTGAACTGGCTTGGCGTCAAGCCCACTTCGGGGATAGTTGCCCCGGGTTTAACTACATCTATTCATTTCACTGTTGCTAGCCATATATTGTTGCCGGGTGCATACAGTGGTATCCTGACATTTACTGGAGGGCAGAATGCGCTCAATAGTCCCCAGTCGGTGGCAGTCTCACTAGATGTGCAGTCGCGTTGTGGTGTTATGGCAAGTGCGGGGAATATATCGTTTAGCATGATAAGCGATTATAAGAGTCCCAGCGGTCAGTCGCTGGCATTGAGTTTATCCCCCGGATGTAGCGGAAGTGTTGCCTGGCAAGCATCTTCGATGGCAGAATGGCTTGCCATTACCCCATCCAGTGGACGAGTGAAGGCGCAGGTAGGCTCAGTGACCACGGTCACTGCCGATAGTAGTGGACTTCCACCAGGAACATATACTAGTTTTCTTGTCTTTTTGACAGAACATCGTACTCAAACAGTGGCGGTCCAGTTGACTGTGCTGGCATCACCTGATAAATCAGCTAGGTCTTCCTCGACAACGAGTGGCACTTTGGGAGTTGCTTCAGATGGTGAAGCGGCTCTGGGCATCTCACCTACTAGCATGACCTTTAGCGTGAAGGAGGGAGAGAACAATCCTCCTGATCAGGCCGTGACCGTGGTCAATACTGGTGGTGGCTTGCTCTACTGGCAGGCACGTGCGGATACGACTGTTTCATCGTGGCTGCATGTTGCTCCAGCGACAGGCTCTGTTGGCAGTGGGCAAAACGGGCATATTTTTCTAAGTGTCGATACAAGTTCATTATCTCCCGGTACATACAGGTCAAATGTCGTGGTGAGCGCTACTGACAGTTCTGGTGCGCAGGTGCCTGGAAGCCCCCAGGTAGTTGCTGTGGTTCTCAATGTTGTGCAGCCATGTACATTACAAGTAACTCCAACGAGCCTGTCGTTTTCGGCTTCACTGCTGGCTCCAGATCCGGAGGGACAGAATATTACTCTGCAAACTGTTGGGAGTTGTGCGTATCCTGTGGCATGGACAGCTACGGTGGATACAGGTAGCCGTTCCTGGCTTATTCCATCGGCAACATCTGGCCAAGATGGCGGTAATGGGAGTGTGATTACAGTGCATGTCAATACCAGTGGCATGCTCTTAGGCTTTTATCAAGGGCAGATAGCGGTTTCCGCTGTTGATAGTAATGGCGCTTCGGTGGGTAGTACTTCTCCAACAGTAGGAGTGGCACTCACAGTTGTCGGTTAACCATACTAGAAAGGATGGCAAAGCTTATGTCATATGAAGCGCAATCGCATCATATGCAACAATTTGAACTGCTCATGACAACGATGTTTACCTGTCGGAGTGTAGTCAAGTATAACTTGACCTTGGGCGAAGAGCAAAAAAAAGAACTCCTCGCTGATATCGATACATCTCTGGAAGTACTACGCTCTTATTTACTTACTGATCCATCAAAACCAGCTTCATTGCCATCCCAACCTGACAATTCCTCATCTGTACTAGATATAGCCATTCCTAGCGGAAACATCTCTAATGATAATGAGCAACAAATGTTGCAAGCATTATATAGAATGTATCATGCATATATTAGCATGAATCAGGACAAGAATCTAAGTACTTTTGTTTCCCGCTTTAATGATGCTATGGCAACCATTCAGGAAATCCAGCGTATTGTAGAGCATAGCCATCAAGCAAATGATTTCTACACGCGCGATTCTTCCGTGGAGGAGCCGTTACATCGAGTGAAAGCCTTTATTGCAGACATTTATTATATATTTATGGAATTTATGCGTGTTTTGTCAGAAACATTGCAACAGAACAATGTTCAGTTAGATACTGAGAAACTTTCCTCCTTGCAAGGGGAGCGAGCCGTAGGCGAGAAGCTGCCATCGCAAAATACTCTGGTATCTCTCTTTGGAGTCTATGAGGCCCACCAACGACTGAGTCAAAAGAGAGGTGTGGTTGCTTCTCGTATCGCTGATGCGACTGCGTTTTTGGAATTCCTGAAGGAAGGCCTTGGTGCTGATGCCAATCAGCGTGATGAAATTCTGTCACAACTGAATAATGTCATCAGGCTGTTGCGTGAGCTTTCTCGCCTAGTTACAGATTATGAAAAGGCTGCTGCAACTCTTTTCTGTATGGAGTAACAGTTCGCCAGAGAAGGTGTCAATTATGTTTAGTGGCAGTATTGCTTGCAATAGGTACAAGTGCAGTTGTATTTTGCGTCATCACATTATAATCGCCGCAACCGCAACTACCGATCCAGTATTGCCACACCACTGGCCTCTGCCCTCCAATGGTGACGTTAGCGACTCCTGAAGCTAAATGTGCCTTTACCCCGGTGAGTGTGTTGCACTTCGTATTACAGGGAGGGCAGATCGAGCTAACACAGGTTTGGAGGCCGGTCAACCATAGTACAAAGTTGAGTGAAGGCTGGAAGTTGTATCCAAAAAAGTTGGTCCAGATGCGTGGGCTGGTATAGACGCCAGGCCATGTTTTTGATTGTGTTAGTCCAGAAGAAGCTTGTAAGAAGCCCTCAAGAACGTCCTGATTGGGCTTGTGGTTTCCGCTTTGCCAGCCTCCGCCGCCTGGTTCAATATCTGCGAAGATAGTAAGCCCTCCAATATTAGCGGAGTGGGGGCCCGAATGCCATGCGTTCTGTGCACACGATGCTTGCTGCCGTCCCCAATCATATGCAGACAGATTGCCAGGCTTGCTGCTTGGCCCGACAAGGACCCAATATCCATAGGTGCGATAATGGCCAGCTAGGCCTGCTGCGTTGACATTGAAGAAATAGCCATCGCCTTTCGGCTGTGTCCCGTATCCCATGCGACCTATATAGAAATTCTGAGGTATGCCGTAGCCGCTCTGGGTATTGCTATCGGTTCCCCACCAGGTTGGTGTATACAGGGTATCCTTGGCCAATGCCTGCTGCATTTCCTCTGCGAAGTTCTCTATTACCGATAGCGCCCCCACCGTACTCACGGCGGCTACCAATTTTAGCAGATCTCTACGCCCGAACTTGCTCTCTTCAGGTTGAAAGGATAACCTATCGACAGCCTGATGAAATTCTGTTTGTCGAGCACCATATTGTTTTGCAAGCTCGAAATATTTTGCCGCACACTCGATGCAGCCTTGGTGGGCTTTTTTAATGCCCATTTTGATAGCGTCGGTGCGGATCAATTGTGGATCGCGTTGGCGTTGCATTATTGGGCTATTCTCCTTTAACCTCGTTTAACTACGTTAACCTCTGCTTTTAAGATACTCTTCTCAGAAAATAGAGTAGTAGTTTTATGTAGAGGATGTATAATTCCGTTGGGAGATTTGTCCTTAGACACTTCTCGTATAGCTGTGGTACAATATAATCCATCAATTTACTGGTCTTAACTGCTACTGCTGATATTCTCTACCACTACTAGCAGAAACAGACATTTTCGAGCATATTGATCAAGGAGTTGTTATGACATCACAAGGGTATGTACGTTTCCCAACTATTTATCAGGATCACATAATATTTGTTGCCGAGGATGATCTCTGGCTGGTATCGAGCGAAGGAGGGCGAGCCGAACGGCTGACAGCGGGGGTAGGAGAAGTAAGATATCCCCGTTTCTCACCAAATGGTGAGCAATTGGCGTTTGTGGGGCGTGAAGAGGGTCCAAGCGAAGTCTACATCATGCCAGCGTTGGGGGGACCAGCGCAACGTCTGACATTCCAAGCGGGCAATTGCCGCGTCTTGGGTTGGACGCTTTCCGGTGAAGAAATCCTTTATGCCAGTAGTGCCAACCAGTTCGTCTCTCGCTTTGATGTTATCTATGCCATTAAACCCACTGGAGGTATGTCGCGCCAGCTTCCCTATGGCATGGCCAATGCTATTTCGTATAGTCAAACAGGTGGTATTGTTATCGGTCGCAATATCAATGTTCGGGAATTTTCGCATTGGAAGCGGTACCGTGGAGGTACTACAGGCCATCTCTGGTGTGATGTCAATAGTGACGGGAATTTTCAGCGCCTGTTACAACTACAAGGTAATATTGCTGATCCCTGTTGGGTGGGCGAACGCATTTATTTTCTTTCCGACCATGATGGCATAGGCAATCTTTATTCCTGTACACCTCAGGGAGAGGATTTGCGCCAGCATACTTTCCATACTGATTTTTATGCTCGTCATCTCTCGACTGATGGTCAACGGTTTGTGTATCACTCTGCAGCTGATCTCTATCTCTTCGATCCGCAGACTGAAAGCAAACGTCACCTTGAGGTAGAGCTGCCCAGTATACGTACGCAGCGCGGTCGTAAGTTTGTATCTGCCAGTATGTTTCTTGATACCTATGCCTTGCATCCGCAGGGCTATAGAGTGGCGCTGACAACACGCGGCAAAGCCTTCACGATGGGTAACTGGGAGGGACCGGTGCTGCAACATGGCGAGCCGGATGGTGTCCGCTACCGGTTCCTGGAATGGTTGAATGACGGCAAGCGGCTGGTAGCCGTCAATGATGCCACGGGACGAGAGGAGCTGATTGTCTTTCATCCTGAAACCGCTGCCGAGCCGACAACCTTCTCAGATATTGAGTTTGGCCGTGCCATCAATTTAGCTGTGTCACCAACAGATGACATGGTTGCTATTACAAACCATCGCAATGAATTAATCCTTGTAGACCTGGAGGTGGCAACCTCGCGAGTTTTGGACCACAGCGAGGCCAATCGCATTCGTGGTATTGCCTGGTCTCCTGATGGATGTTGGCTTGCGTATGGCTTTGCAATCTCTTCACGCAAGACAGCCATTAAGCTTTGCAAAGTAGAGACAGGTGAGACATATCAAGTGACGGAGCCAGTGTTGCATGATATCAAGCCATCTTTTGATCCTGGAGGCAAGTATCTCTACTTCCTGGGTCATCGCATCTTTAATCCCGCTTATGATCAGTTGCATTTCGACCTGAGTTTCCCACGTGGCGTAAAGCCGTATGCGATTATGTTGCGCAGTGATCTGCGATCTCCTTTTATTCCTGAGCCCAAAGTTCCTGAGGAAAAAGATAAGGAGAAAGAAGAAAAAGACGACGAGAAAGAAGATGCTTCTGAAAATAATCATCAGGAAGGTGACAATGATGCGAAAGATGATATCAAGCAGGAAGAAGATAATCAGGAAAACGGCAAAAAAGAACAAGACAAGAAAAGGCCTGCGCCGATTGTTATTGATCTAGAGGGCATTAGCGAGCGTGTTCTTCCCTTTCCTGTCTCCGAAGGACGTTATAGTCTGGTGCGTGGGGTGAAAGGCCGAGTATTCTTCCTCTCGTGGCCTGCCGAAGGCGTCGACGATGACTCTTTCTCACACGACGTCAGAGGCACTATTGAATATTATGACCTTGAGTCATATAAAACTGAACGTTTTGTAGATGGGGTAAATGATTTTGAACTCTCACGTGACAGGAAAGCATTGATCTATCGCCAGCGTCATCGGCTGCGTGTGCTGAAAACAGGTGATAAGGCACCTAAGTCGGAGAGTGGTGACCGTCCTGGGCGTGAAAGTGGTTGGCTGGATCTGTATCGTTTGAAGGTATCGGTGCAACCTGCAGCTGAGTGGAAGCAGATGTTTGCTGAGGCCTGGCGTCTGCAACGTGAACATTTCTGGGATGAATATATGTCGGGTGTGGACTGGGACGCTATTTATGCTCAATATGCCCCATTGGTTGAACGCGTCAGTTCGCGGTCCGAACTTTCCGACCTCCTATGGGAGTTGCATGGCGAACTAGGTACTTCTCATGCCTATGAACGGGGTGGTGAATATCGTCAAGGGCCATATTATCGACAGGGCTTTCTAGGCGTAGATTGGAGTTATGATAGTGAAAATGATCGCTATCGTATTGCCAGGATCATAAAAGGTGACCCTTCCGATAGCCGAGCTACTTCTCCTCTTACTGGACCAGGGCTAGGTGTGGCTGTTGGTGATGCTGTGCTGGCGATTAACGGGCAGCGCGTGGAAGCAAAGCGTGGCCCGCAAGAACTGCTTGTAAACCAGGCTGGCAATGAGGTTCAACTGACCATCGAAGATAGCGACACGAAGGAGACACGGGTTGTGGTCGTCAAGGCACTGGGTAGCGAAGTATCTGCCCGCTATCGTGACTGGGTTGAGAGCAATCGTCGCTTTGTGCATGAGAAGTCGCAAAACCGTGTTGGCTATATTCATGTTCCTGATATGGGAAAGAATGGGTATGCGGAATTTCACCGTGGCTATCTGGCTGAATACGATTATCCTGCTCTGCTTGTAGATGTACGCTGGAACGGTGGTGGTCATGTCTCAGGCTTGTTACTGGAGAAGTTAGCTCGTCGTCGTATTGGCTACGACTTTTCTCGCTGGTTCTTACCCAATCCTTACCCGGATGAGTCTCCTCGTGGTCCAATGGTAACCTTGACCAATGAGCATGCAGGTTCCGATGGGGATATCTTTTGCCATAGCTTTAAACTGATGGGGTTGGGTCCATTGATCGGTAAACGTACCTGGGGTGGCGTGATCGGCATCAGTCCTAACCATAGGCTGGTCGATGGAACGGTGACAACTCAGCCTGAATATTCTTTCTGGTTCAAGGATGTCGGCTGGAATGTGGAGAACCATGGTGCTGATCCCGATATTGAAGTTGACATTGCTCCACAGGATTTTGCTAAGAATGTCGATCCGCAGCTTGAACGGGCGATGGTGGAGGCCCTGCGTTTGATTGAAGAACGCCCTAGCTTAGAGCCACGGCCTGGTGATAGGCCGCAGCTTGGTCGTAAGATCAATCTGCAAGAGTAGAAATGGAGGTGATCGCGTCCGCGTCCATACAACAAATTAGAACTCTTAGAAGGGCTTTAAAAAAAGCTTAATCTCCATTGTTGCTATATCAAGCTTGTATTCTTTTGCCCAACTGTATACGTATAGCATGTAGGGTAGAGGAAATGGTTAGACATTTCTTCTGGTATGTATCATCATTTCCTACCTAGCGAAAGTAGACTATATTAGAACGTAAAGGAGAATACAAATGGGATTAGCAATAGCGGATATTACTCTAGCAGGTTTAGTATGGTGGCTCATTGTGGGACTGATTGCTGGCGTACTAGCTAGCGCTGTGATGCGTGGTGGTGGCTATGGCATCGTCGGAGACATTGTTGTTGGCCTGATTGGTGCCGTAATTGGTGGCTTCCTGATGAGTCTCCTTGGCCTGACTGGAACTGGTGGTATTGTCTGGACAGTGATTGTGGCCTTTATCGGGGCCTGTATCCTGATTGCCCTTCTGCGTGCCTTCTCTGGTGCTTATCCGCGCCGTACGGTATAAGGCATGTAGGACACTTTAGGGACATCCTTTCTCAGGGTGTCCCTTCTTGGTGGATTGGAAGGACCTCAATTAGTCTGAGAGCTAGGCTTACCTTCCACCACCGAAATGAAAGATGCTACTTTACTGAAACACATTCTACCTTGGTGATAGCTTATGTAGTGATAGGCTTGGACGGTGCGTTTCGTTGTGCAAGTAGTATTTGCTCAATGGGATAGGTAGGAAGATTTATTTTGCCTGTATCGTCTACTAATTTTTCTCCATCTACTGTTGCGTAAGATAAGTTAATATTATTGCGATGAATAGCGGAAACTCTTATTCCAACTTGTATCATGGCTGTGTTGGGAAAGGTTTGCTGTGTCCCTTCTTCAGCTTCACGTATAAATCCCCCGCTTATCGCAAAGCCTTGGACAGGAGAAGGGATTTTGTTATAATAGCCTGCTCTAATTTCACTATCTGCTAAACCTGTTAAATCTGTCTCTATCCCATAGGGATGATGCATTCTCTTAAAATAGTCCCGTTCTTGATTAAATACATCACCATGAATACCAATATTATCTGATACAGCATCAATGATATTGAATACAGGGTCATAAGAAATCCCTGTTATTATTTCGAAAAATTCTATCAAGCTCTTACGGTTCATTTTTCCGCTATTTTCTTTCAAAATATCATCATAAATTACCTGAAAAGCATACGCCTGACGATGAGTTATATTATTAATAATGACTACATTACTTCCATCAGTTGGAACTATTTGAGGAGAGCTTTCAAGTATTGCTGACGTTATTTTGCTGCCAAAACCTGATTTAATTATCATCTCTAATTCCTTGACATTTGGTAAATTTAAAGGCCCGCTCCCATCATCTAACTTGGGTATAGGTATTACGAACCTCCCCGTCGTTTTAACTGGAATAACAGTTTGTGTGACGTTATTCTCAGCAAAATTCCTTATCATCTCATCAGTTACAACAGGCAGTGAAACATTCATAATAATTCCTCTAATTTAGAGATCTAATCGAAGGTATTTTCTAATTCTCAACAAACTCTGCTACTTAAGTGCTCTTCTCTATTAAAGATACCCAATGCAAGAGAGGTTTTCCAGAGGGAGAGAGGGACAATTTTGGCAACAACCAGAAATATATAAGATCCAATGTTCTTATTATATTTATCTGTATGATTTATGATTTTTGTACTATGTACATTTCTTGCCTACTCTGTACATCATAGGTACCATACATCTTCGAACTCAGCAATGCATCCTTCTTCAGGCTACGAAATGCGCTCACAAATAGACAAAAAGAGAATGTCCAGACTCATTTTTTGCAGAGCCTAGACATTCTTTGCGCTACATCTTCTGACAATCAACATTGACATCAGAGAGGCTTTACAACCATTGACAAAGGTGGACTATTATGGACTGCTTTCGAGCTGAGATCCTATTTGCCACCTTCCATTTTTCCTCGTAGGACACCCTTTCTCAGGATGTCCCTAAATTATGTTTGCTCTTTTACTTTTGGTACTCGTCTTTCACCTGATGGCTATATTCTTTCAGTAACTTCTGTACCTTTGGATCTATTACAAACGTACAATAAGGCGCAGAACGATTTTCATCGTAGTAATCCTTGTGATAGTCTTCTGCCGAATAGAAATTTGTGAAAGGGGCAATTTCAGTGACGACAGGATTTTTATATATGCTTGATTTTTCTAGAGCTTCTTTTGATGCAAGAGCAGTATGTTTTTGCTCGTCATTATGATAGAAAACTGCTGAGCGGTATTGTGTGCCTACGTCATTTCCCTGCCTGTTCAGTGTTGTCGGGTCATGCAGATGCCAGAAAATTTCCAGTAATGTATCATAGGAAATTATAGATGGGTCGTACGCTATCTGAATTCCTTCTGCTGCGCCAGTTCTACCTGAGCATACTTCTCTATAAGAGGGGTTTTCTACTTGCGATGCAGCGTACCCTGGGACAACGGATGTCACACCCTTAAGTCTTTTAAAAACTGCCTCTGTACACCAGAAACATCCTCCTGCAAATGTTGCTTTTTCTATGCTCATAATCTTTATCCTTCCTGCCTTTTGCATAAGTATTAGGGGAACACGATCTGTTGATAAGAACATGAAGAGGTGATGGGAATATTCCCTGTGTACTGATGGCTAATCCTGTGTCCAGCGAAGAGAGCGTTCAACGGCACGCTTCCAGCCCGTGTAAAGGTGTTCCCGCTGGTCCGCACTCATCCGTGGTGCAAAGGTGCGATCGATGGCCCACTGTCGGGCGAGTTCGTCTGGACTTTTCCAAAAGCCGACGGCCAGACCTGCGAGATAGGCAGCACCCAGGGCTGTCGTCTCTGCAATCTTTGGACGTTGCACTGCGACACCGAGGATGTCGGCCTGAAATTGCATCAGAAGGTTGTTGGCGACAGCCCCACCATCGACACGCAGCGTTCTCAGACTAATGTTACTGTCAGCCGTCATTGCTTCAAGTACGTCACGTGTTTGATAACACATCGACTCCAGTGTAGCTCGTGCAATGTGACCGATCGATGAGCCACGTGTGAGACCAATAATGGTTCCACGTGCATGGGGATCCCAATATGGTGCGCCCAGACCTACAAAGGCCGGAACAAGGTAGACACCGCCATTATCGGACTCTGTCGCTGCTAATTGCTCGACATCCACACTTTTTTCGATCGCCTTGAGGCCATCGCGTAACCACTGAACGGCAGCTCCAGTGACGAAGATACTTCCTTCCAGTGCGTAGGTCAGTTGCGGGGAAGCCGGATGGCCCATGCCCCAGCAGATAGTAGTGAGCAGTCCGTTTTGTGAAGGTACAGCTTTATCTCCGGTATTCATGAGCATGAAGCACCCGGTTCCATAGGTGTTCTTGACCATGCCAATTTCATAGCAGGCCTGCCCAAATGTCGCTGCTTGCTGATCTCCAGCATCCCCGGCTATTTTGATTGGAGCACCGAAAAATTCGGGATCGGTCTCTCCGTAGACATTGCTCGATGGCATTACCTCAGGGAGCATCGAGCGTGGGATGCCAAGCTCATTGAGGATAACATCATCCCATTGGCCTGAGTAAATATTGAAAAGTAGTGTACGCGAGGCGTTGCTATAGTCGGTGACGTGGACACCACCCTTTGTAAGACGCCACAGTAAGAAGGTGTCGACATTCCCAAAGAGTAATTCGCTATCTTCTGCTTTTTTGCGTGCACCGGGCACATTGTCGAGTATCCACTTAACCTTGGTGCCAGAGAAATAAGCATCGGTTACCAGGCCTGTTCGCTTGCGCAACTCTTGGTCAAACCCTTTTGCCTTCAACTCATCGCAAATAGGAACAGTCAAGCGGCTTTGCCAGACGATGGCATTGTATATCGGTCTGCCAGTGCTCTTCTCCCAGACGATGGTTGTCTCTCGCTGGTTGGTGATGCTGAGTGCAGCGATATCAGACGTTGAAGCGCCTGCCTTGTGGATAGCTTCTCGTGCTGTGCTCAGCTGACTTGACCAGATGGCCTCGGGATCATGCTCAACCAGTCCTGGCGCGGGATAGATCTGGGGAAATTCTTGTTGTGCAAGACTTACAATCTGTCCAGAGTGGTCGAAGAGAATGGCTCGTGAACTGGTTGTTCCTTCGTCCATAACCAGGATAAAACGTGGCATAGAGAAAATTCTCCTTTTGGTGTATATCGCCACTTTGGTATTCTTCTAGCGAATTGTTATCTTAGAGTCCATAACCTATTATAATCTATCCTATCAATAGATCAAAATTGCCGAATTATTAATTGTTATAGACCATCTGTAAATTTACTGTGAAATGACCAGAGCAAGAATAGACCAATCTAATACCAGGATTATCAACGAGCCTCAACGAAGTACCCACAAAAAATCCCCATCCTCTGAGGTAAAACCCAAAGGACAGAGAGCCTTCATAAATCTGTTTCAAAACACAATCAGAGAGCAATATCTCTGTAAAAGTCTAGAAAAAACCTTTCCAAAGCATCAGGATAAAACACCTAAAATTTCTTATTTACCTATTTTTCCTTATCTCGTTTTTTCAATTCTTTTCTTTCCCTATTGTAAACATCCAATATTTTTTCACTAATTTTAGCATGTGCTTTCGCATGCATTAGTTATGTGTCAAAGTGCGCTGGTTATGCATTTAAAATGCTCAAATGTAGAAAAATGTTATTTGTCGTAAGTTTACGTTTCTAGATTAAAATCACCATCTAGAATTGCAATATTCGACCTGTAAGGATCAAATCGGTCCCCGCTCTGATCTTGGTTCGCATGAGAGCGTGAACTAAGATCATCCTCCCCATATAACCCACTACCCTTTTCTATGAGCTGCTTTATATCACTCATAGTATAGCATCCTATAGATACCTTTACACCATTTATAATAGCTGGCTCCTCAACTCTAATATGGTCTTCAACACTGCTTGGTCTTGTGAAATTGAGAGTATACCGACCTCCTGTAAATATAGTATACCCCTTGAAGATAGGGCTACTGCTAAAGTGAAAATCTCCTTCTGCAAATGTTGTATTAATGAAGGCGGTATTATCACAGTGAAACGTTCCTCCTGTAATAAATTCTGCATTCATGATCATAGATTGCTTAAAGCGATACGCTGTTTTTTTTCTTCCTGCAAATGTTGTCTTATTGATCACAGATTGCTCAAAGTGACCTCCTGCTGTAAATTCGCATGACTCAATGATGTATTGCTTGAAGGTATCACCCTGATCATCCTCCACCCCCTTCATTACTCGTCGCTCTCTGTCGTGATAAGGACGCTTCACCTCAAGACGTTCATGCTTGCTAAATGCTGATAACGTTTCTCCTTCAGCTACCTCGTATATGTGCCTACCTTCTTCTTCCGCTTCTCTCATAAACTCCTCATAAGACCTCCCCATCACCCCCCCCTTCACTTCTAGCTCTCCGTAGGTAGAAGTATGCTTATCATTTCTATATTTAACCTTCTCAACTGCTCGTAAATTTTCTCTTTTAGTAGGCGAAAATGTATTCCATACTTCAAGCATGGCTAACGTTTCATCATATCCTGTCCTATCAGCCCATGAATTCTCCTCGGCATACATCACATTCGCTTGAAGGTCTTGTGGTAGGACAAGGCCAAGACTTTCAGATAGAATAGCCCATTTTTTACATATGCCTGACATTATTTCATATACTTCATTAGACTGTGAAGCCTGCTCTTCTCCTCCTCGGTTACAAGCCCCCTCAGCCACAGTACGTCTGTAGGTACGCACCAGATCTGTTTGCTTGCCTGGGACAATGTCAATTTGGTCAGGCATGCATACTATTTCATATACGTCATCAGACTGTGAATTAGCTTTGGGGCGTTGGAACTCTTCTCGTCTTATCTGATCATTGATGTTTAGAATAAGTTTAGAAATTCCATCTATCTGTTGCTTATTTATTGGTATATTAGACTGTGAATCACCTTTTGAGCGTTGAACCCCCCCCCTTTGTTCTAGTTCATCACCAATAGTCATCATACGTTTTGAAATTGCGTGTAACCGTTGATCATTTATTGTTCTATCTTTTTCTACAATACGTTTTAAAAATTTATATAACTCTTGTTCATATCTTGCCCTATCAGATTGTGAATCACCTTCGAAGCGTCGGTGCTCTTCTCGTTCTCCGTCGAAAGGACTATGAGAAGGGCCTGCAATACTGCTACCGGGGACAGCTTGATACGGGTACCATGGAGTGTCTGGTAAAGAACGCGCTGGATTTTGCTCAAACGAACGGTAATCTGACAGTTGAGAAGGGCCTGCAATGCTGCTTTCGGGAGGAGCTTGATTATGGGATTGGTGAGGAAACATTCGAGAAAGATCTTCCCGAACACCTCTCTGGAATTGATCAGAATTTATTCCATAGGGCCGAAGAGAAGCACAACGAGCTGAGTGATCTGGGGAAGCAGATCTTGGATATTCAGAATGATGTGACCCATCGTTTCCATCGGGTGAGGAAGAGATCCTATCACCTCGGCGAGGCATAATTTTCTCCTTTTCGTGAAGTATTTAAATCATATACATTAAAATCAGTAATGAATATATTTTATACTATACTATACTATACTATGCGAAAGTACAAGAAAAAGCTTCTTGTCTCCTGTGAAGACAACGCTCCCACGAGAATGGGGAACAACCAAGTCCAATCGTGCAAGAGAGTTGTCCTCACAAGTAAAAGGCAAGAGCGGCAATGCTTTTTAATCCATTCTTAGCAATAGAAAATCTCTCTAATGAATGACCCCTTTGACTGCTTTCTCCCTGGTGGCTAACCACCCTCCTTTTTCCCTTATTCTTACTACTATCCTTATAATTCACTCAAAAATGAGTGCCTATCTCAAGGATAACCAACCCGCGAACTATTTGCAATGCCAAGCAGCAGACATCTGAAGGACATCTTGGAGAGGAGTAAGATACAACCTGACACTTCTTCTGAAAACGTCGGGTGCAAGGCACAAAAATCACAAATAATATACTGTATCATATTATACCAATATAATACAGTATATATATATAAAATCGTTAAATTTTCTTAAAAAACCTATATGTGGTTCGCAGTGTAGTAGAACCGTTTCTGTTGGCGAATGGCGAATTTGGCGTGGTAGAATGTTAGAAGGCTCACAGAGCGACGCTTCCAGCAATCATAGTATGTCTGATGTCCTCGATTTCAGGAAAGTGATCGAACCAGCAAAATAGCAAATTTAGAGCAAATATGTCTCAAGAATGCTAATGTTGAATAATGGTGTATCTTGTTAGAAGAGATGCGGTCGCTTCCTCGATCAGAGTATCGCCGGTTTGACTCACGGTTTCATCGGCTACCGCCAATCTGCTGCGGGGATTTCTGGGCTTGGGCTCCTCATGACAAATTCGCGAATTTGTCCCTGTTTCCTCCTGGACGAGTATGTTCGCTTTTCCTATACTGGCTTTTGAGGGCAGAGCTGTAGGACACCTGTTGCTTCCGCTGTTAGGAAAGAGAGACTGGGAGAATGAGACGACCAAAACTCAAGGGAGATACGTTCTATATGCCGGTTGCTGACGGCGTGCTTTTCCGCAATAACCAGAGATCATTCAGGGTGAAAGGGAAGGTTGTGTATTCTTGGATGGAGTATCTGGCCCCGTATTTGGATGGGCGGCATACGCTCCAGGAGATCGTAGAGGGACTTGGCCCAGAAAAGCAAGCGATAGTCATGAATTTGGTGGATAGCCTGGCTACCAACCACTTCCTCAAAGATAGCAGCTACGATCTTGCCCACACCTTAAGTCCTACCGAGCTCGAAACCTATGCCTCCGAAATCGCCTTTATTGACTCGTTCTGTGACTCAGCAGCCTATCGCTTTGAGCGGTTTCGGGAACAGCAAGTGCTCGTGATTGGCTCCGGGCTGACCCTGACCGGACTGGTCCATGCTTGCTTGAAGTGCGGAGTTCGCCAACTTGCTGTGCTCACCACCCAGGAATGTGAAACCAACACACGCCGCCACCGCGACTATTTGGACCTGTTTCACCAGGGCGACCCACGTCAAATGCTCAGAGAGATTGAGACCCCAGATTGGGAGAATGAGGCAGAGGTGCTGACCGCTCTCCACTCATTTGACATGATTGTTCATGTCTCCGACCGACCGATGCTAGCACGAGCCAGGATGCTCAACCAGCTCTGTGTTACCCACAACAAAAACCTCCTACAGGCTCTGCTCGTAGAGGACCAGGCCTGGATTGGTCCTCTCGTTCGTTCAGACGCCAACGGCTGCTGGGAGTGTGCATGGCGGCGACTGCAGGCAAACCTGAGTACTATGCAGGGACACAATGGGCTCAATCCCCAAAGAGGACACAGTGTGCCGCCCCTATCCATGGTGATAAAGAGCACGAGAGCCCAATTAGTTGAGGAGTTACATTCCTCCTATGCCTTCCAGGACCAGACGACAGCTCCTATCAGCCGCTTTATCGCTCTGCCTACGGCAGCACTTGTTGCCAATCAGCTGGCCTTTGAGATCTTGAAGTATGTGGCTGAAGCCGGACCATTGGAGACGGCGGAAAGCCTGATTGAGGCAGATCTGGAAACCGGGTGCAGTCAGAAGCATCTGTTCTTGCCGCATCCACTCTGTAGCGCTTGTCATCATCCTGCCCCGCCTACAGCAGAACTGTTTCTGGACAGCATTCACCAATTGGAGCAAGCAGAACCACTCGCCCCTGACCAGTTTTCAGAGCGAGTTGCTCCTTGCTTTGAGGAACGTCTTGGCCTTTTTCGTTCACTGGACGGAGAAGACTTCAACCAGCTTCCGTTGTCAGTGTGTAAAGCGGTAGTGTCCAATCCTCTGTCCCAGGAGACCTTGGACAACCCACCAGAGGTGATAGGAGTAGGGATGGGTTTTAGTGCGGCTCGCCGACGTGCAACTGACCGTGCCTGTGAGATCTATGCCGCCAGTCTTGTGGATCGACGACTTCTGCTGCCCCTCCCCGCCCCCACGGACGCGATACCCAAAGGGCACACGGTAAATCGGGTCCCTGCCTTTTCACCCGATAAATCGGATGTGATATCTGAGGAGTGGACCTGGGCTTATGATCTACAGACTAGGCAGGCTTGCCTAGTTCCTGCCTCACTTGTCTACCCTGTCCTGCGTGGTCTCTCTCCACTGAGCGAAGCTGGATTGGGCATTAGCTCTGGTATGAGTTGGGCTGAAGCGATCAGTCGGGCATTGTTGAACCTGTGTCAACATCTGACAATCACCCAACTTGAGAACACCCAGAAGTCCTATCCACAAGTTGATCTTCCTGCAATTCCCCTGGAGCCAGAAGGGATGCACCTGCGCCGTGTCCTTGACCTGACAGGTGAAATGGCTACCATCTACGATGTGACAGGCTCGTTGCAGGTGCCAACGTTTGCCATTTGCCTGCGAGACAAGACAGTTGCTTATAGTACCCATGTCGATGTCGCCCAGGCTCTGCACAATGGGCTTGAGCAGGCAATCCTGTCCTGGCAGATTCCTAGTGAACAGCTTCCTGTCTATCGTGGACCGACCCTTCCCGATCTGCCAATTGCCTTGCGTGATGACACAAAAGTCATCCCACAGTCTGCCGCACCAAAGGACTGGCCTGATCGCCAACTGTGGTTGCAACGGGCGCTTGAGAAGAATGGGTGGCGTGCTTTTGCCACTCCCCTGGACCATGACCCGGCATTACGCCAGGTGCAGCCCTATATCGTGTATGTGCTACTTGCTCGTGCTTAGATTGATGGGAGATGGTAATTCTATGACAGATAACCAGCAGAAACGTATTGGTTATATTGGCTCTGGTCGGCTGTACCAGACGGTGCAACCGTATCTAGAGCAAGCGTATCAGGTGCTTTCCCTCAGCCGTGAGGATCTTGCACAACAGGTACCCACGTGTTCACTGATCCTCTATTGCGACGACTCCTGGCATTTTCAGGTGCAGCAAGAGATCAATCATCACAGTCTGACCATGGGTATCCCCTGGCTGCGGGCCTACACGGAATTTGGGGTTGGTATGATTGGACCGTGTGTCTTTCCAGCCGAGAGCGGGTGTGTGGTATGTGCTGAGACACGCAGACTCGCAGCCATGAAGGACCCTGGAGACTTCACAACCGTGCGTCACGGTCTTGATGAAGCAAAGCAGGCCCTAGGTCAACCCTGGCTCACCTCAAGTAGTCTGGAGATTCTCGCCCAACTGGTAATCCAGGAGGTAGCTGGCTGTCTGCAGAGGCCTGAGGAGGTGAAAACGCGCCATGCCTTGCTGTGCCTGCAACTGGATACGTTGCGTTGTCGGAGGCATCGCTTCCTGCCTGAACCAGAGTGTCCAGCGTGTGGCCATCTGCCGCCAGATACGGCTGAGGCTGCAACGATTACGCTTCAATCGCGTCCGAAGCTGGGACCGTACACCTATCGAGTACGCCAGCTTTCAGCTATGGCCAAAGAGCTTTTTGAGGAATACACGGATGGGCAAACAGGGCTGATTCATAGCATGCGAAGAAAGACGGATGCTTCTATCGCCGCGGTCACTGCCTGGGCAGGCATAAGCGACGGAGAGAAGCAGAGGCAGATGGCCAGCACTGGTCGCACACTGAGCTATGAACAGAGCCAGCTTGCTGCCATTGCAGAAGCCCTGGAACGCCACGGTGGGCAGCGTCCCAAAGGGAAACGCACGGTAGTCGAGGCCAGCTATCGGCAACTTGGTGAGCAGGCATTGGACCCAACGACCTTGGGACTGCATACCGCTGAGCAGTATGCAATTCCCAATTACTTCTATGCCCCCTATCATCACGATCTGGTCTGTCGCTGGGTCTGGGGTTACTCCTTTGAGCATCAGTGCCCCATTCTTGTACCTGAACAGTACGCCTATTACGGGCAGCTGTACTATTCTTCTAAAGCAGATGCCAATTCTCGTTTCGTCTATGAAATCTCCAATGGGTGTGCCTTGGGCAATTGTCTCGAAGAGGCCATCCTCTACGGAATACTTGAAGTGGCCGAGCGGCATGCCTTCTTGATGACATGGTATGCCCAACTCAGCCTCCCACATCTTGACCTCCAGTCTGCAACTGATCCTCTCATTGGTCTGTTGATTGAGAATCTTGAGTATAAGACCGGGTACACCATCCACATCTTTAATAGCACCCTTGACCATGGGGTCCCTTGCTGTTGGGTGATGGCGGTGGACGAGCAGGGCAGCGATGGGATAGCGAAAGCCTTGTGCGATGCTGGCTCCCATCCTCATCCAGATTCTGCTGTCATCAGTGCGCTCCTCGAATTAGACGCCATGCTCAAAAGGTCACAAGATTACTTCCAAAAGCAGCGCAAAAGAGTATCAGAAATGCTTGTCAATCCTCTACAGGTTAAATATATGGCAGATCACTCCGGCCTCTATTTCTTGCCCGAAGCCTTTAAGCGATTGAGCTTCCTATATGACTCAAGGCAGCAGCAGACCTTCCAGGAGGCCTTTGGCGACTTTTATCGCCGACCACCTTGTCTGGACCTGCGCGATGATCTCTCTCATCTCATTGATCACTATCTTAGGCTCGGCATCGATGTTATCATAGTTGACCAGACCACGGCAGAGCATGCCGCGCAAGATTTTCGATGTGTGAAAGTCATCATGCCAGGCATGCTTCCAATGACCTTCGGTCATCAGTACCGCCGTATCAGTGGTTTCAAACGGCTCTCTCAGTTGCCCTATCAGCTCGGGTACTACGCGAGACCACTGACAGACGCTGACATCAACCCACATCCACACCCATTTCCCTAGCACGTTGGAGATGCCTATGAAAAACCGCCATCTACAAATTGGAGCCAATTTCCTGAACAAGTCTTTGCTTGATATAGCAAGTCTCCGAAGGGAGAAGTCTGCCTCGCACAACAAAGAAGAGGAACCGCTCCCATTCAAGGTCTATCAGCAGACAGACCTATACCAACTCCATCAAATGCCTCCTTTGGTGCTAGGCGATGCACGCTGGTCTTTTGAGGAGTTTCGTCAAGGATGTTCATCTATGCAATCAGCACCCAAGCCAGATGGGCTTGATCTTGAGACGGCCTCAACACTGCTCTACTATACCTATGGATTCTCTCGCCATGACCTAGGTTCGGGGGTTATCTGGCCATTCCATCGCTTTGTCCCGTCAGCACGCTGCTATTTTCCGGCTGAACTGTATGTGTGGCTTCCCCAGACGGACTATCTTCCCGCTGGGATCTACCACTACGATAATCTGCATCACAGTCTTGCTCTTTTGCGACAGGGAGACTATCGCGATATACTGAGTCAGGCTTTGGATGCGGATCTCGATAGCTGCCTGTGCATTCTTCTGATCTCTGCGCTCTTCTGGAAAAATGCCTTTTGCTATCTCAATTTCTCGTATCGACTCTGTACTCAGGAAGCGGGGCTGGTGACGAGCAACGCCTTGATCGTAGCGGGCACACTCGGTTTCTCTACTCATGTCCATTATCAGTTCCTCGATCAGTCTCTCAATCGGCTCCTTGGTTTCGAGCCAGATGAGGAGAGCCTGCTGTCCGTTGTGCCATTGTATACAGGCAGCAACCAGCGTGTTCGACGCCTTGGGAGGAGAACAATCGAACAGTCCTTATCTGAGACCATTGCGCCAATATCCCTTCCCTATGTCAAAACGAGTTCTTTCGATCGTGAACTCTGCACGTTGCTTACGGAAATCGATCAACATTCGTTTCATGAAGACAGCGCTGAAATTATCACAGAGACAGATGTTCCAAGCCCTCGTTGTCTGACCACTGAGGAGCGCGTTGCCCCATCAGCGCTATTGCCGCAAGAAATGGAGTTGGCTGAGGCGCTGTATCGCCGCAATTCTGGCGATGTGGATTTTACACCGTTGTGTGTTGCGATCACCCAGGGAGCCTTTTGGGAAATCGTGCGCTATGGCCTGTCTGCCTACACCAGCAATTTGCAGTATCCTCCCTCTCCTCCACGCCTTGAACTCTATATTGTCATTCAGCATGTGGAAGGGATGGACAAAGGTCTCTATCGACTCTGTGCAGGCTGTGGAATGCTTCATGTCATCGAACGTGGCGATCTCTCAATGCAGGTCCAGGCTCTAGGGACCAAAGGGAATATTAACTATACCTCTGCCAATATGATCTGTTATCTTGTCGGAGATTATCAAGCAGTCAGTAGCCTCTTTGGCAACCGAGCCTACCGTATCCTGCATCTGGAGGCGGGTCTTATCGGGCAGCGTATTGCTGTGATGAGTGCATGCCAAAGTCTGGTCACACGGTATGGCAATAGCTATCATGTTGCTCAGTGCAAAGCGTTGCTGAAATTGACAGAATCGTCGCTCCCACTAGCTGAACTTGTCATTGGATCTGAGCAACCAGGCACACATGCTGGAAGCAGATATCGGTTTTCTCTCTTACGTTAGGAGGCTATAGTGCAAGAGAATCCTGGACAAAGTTATATAGATGCCAATGTCCAACCTCCAAACTTGAACGATGTGAATTGAAGGGCAGCTCCTTCTGGGAATAACTTGAATGGAGTTGTACCTCAAATTCCGGCATGGGTGATTACGTTATTGACGGAAGGCCCCTAAAGAGTCTGCCAATAGGGAAGAGAAGATCGAGAGCACCTCCTAGGATTATGGGAGCGGTTGATATGTTAGAACCACTGACGGAGCAAGATAGACAAGATCCCCATTGGTAAATGTGTGCTCTAGGACCATGTGCCCGTTATAGCGTACTTTATGGTTCGCTTTCACTACCCAATGGCCATTCTCCCAGACGATTTGTGCCTGTATCCCTCGTCCAGGCAATTGTATATCGGAGTTAGGGTTTTCCTGCTTACAAGCGATTGTTAGCATAGCTTTATCAAGTTCGCGTTTGCCAATGAATTGCCCGTCTGCCTCAATGAGCACCTGAGCCTTTTGACGTCGTACGTCCTTTAGTGCTGGGATAGGAGAGATAGGCTGTCGACCCTTCTGTGCATAGATCAGCGCTATCGCTGGCGCTATATTGATGCGATCCCCGTCTTTTAAGACATGGTCGTTGATCTTTTGTCCATTATAGTGGAGCCCGAACTTGCTATCTGCATCCTCGATGACCCACGTGTTGTTCTTCCAGAAAATTTTAGCGTGTAGACGCGAGACGTGCTGGGCAGCAGGGTTATGGAGAGGAACCTGTATGTCGTTTTGTACCATGCGACCAATGGTGAGGAGGGCTTTATCGAGCTGACGTTTGCTGATAATCTGGCCTTCGAGTTCCATCAATAGTTCGGCTTCCGAGATAGATGAATTGGGAGCTTCGGAGGCTGTCAGGATAAACGATTGGCTCCTCTCATCATCAATGTCGAAAGCATTCTGTACTTTGAGCAAGTTAGCAAAGATGCCTCCTTTCTTCTTTAGCTCTTTGTAATTGCCCTGTTCAGCAACGCGACCATCCTTGAGGACAATAATCTGATCGACTTTCCCAACTGTGCTGAGGCGGTGCGTAATCATGAGAACTGTACGTCCTTCGGCCAGACTATCCAATGCACGCATGACCTCTGCTTCTGCCTCAACATCCAGTGCCGCTGTTGGCTCATCCATAATAATGATTGGCGTATTGCGCAAGATTGCTCGTGCAATCGCGATACGTTGACGCTGACCACCTGAGAGATTTTTGCCCTGATTAATGATTTTTTCATCATACTTTTCACGCATTTTCATAATCGTTTCATGAATACAGGCCTGCTCGGCTGCCTTGAACATTTCTTCGTCTTTTGCGTCAGGGCGTCCGATTTTGATATTCTCGCGAATAGTGTCATTGAACAGGATGGAGTCCTGTAGCACGATACTGATATTGTTTCGGAGGACGCTTAATGGATATTTCTTGATATCAACACCGTCGATTTTGACTGTTCCCCATCCCTGAGGAGTGTCGTAGAAACGAGGCAGTAGATTGGTGAGCGTCGTTTTGCCGCTGCCGGAAAGACCTACCAGAGCGACTTTTTTGCCGACAGGAATGTGCAAGTTAATCCCTTTGAGGATAGGTGGTCCTGGCTTTCCATCTGGATCTGGATAGAAGAAAAGCACGTCTTCGTAGGTGATAGTCCCCTGGAAGCGCGTTGAACTTTTGTAATCAGGTGGTATTCCGAGCATTTCTGTCTTATCGTCCAGGACTTCCTGAATGCGCTCTGATGCAGCGGAGGCTCCAGTGGCAAGTGTTGTCAGCTTGGAGAGATTGCGTATCGGCTGATAGAGCTTTGTAAGGAAACCAAGAAACAGGACCAGTGTGCCCAGAGAAATGTTCCTAGCCGAAAAGGGACCGAGGTTGAATGGCAGGTTTGTAGTGGCAATGATGATAATTACCGCAGTAGCAATGACTAGCACAGTATCAACCAGCGGTGTAAATTGGGCTTGCAGGTTGCCAGCTTTTCTTCCTTCATTAAGCCGCTTATCTGAGTTTTTGAGAAAGAGCTTGGACATGAAGCTTTCAAGCGTAAATGCCTTGATTTCCATGATCTTGCCCATGGCCTCTGTTGTGATACTCGATACCTGGCCTTCGGCTTTCTTCTCTTTTTTTGTGGCAGCTTTAATCTTGCTGGTATAGGTGTAAACGATGAGACCTAAGATGGGTATGATGATAATCGCAACAAGGGTCAGCGGCAGATTACTCGCAGCCATAAGCACTACAATGCCAATGACAGTCAAGGCACTTGCTAGTGTGTCTACCAGACCGTCAGCAACGAATTTTTCGAGATCGGCCATGTTACCTGTGACACGCTGCGCGAGGTCGCCCTGTTCATGGTTAATATGCCAGTGAATAGAAAGACGCAGGAGGTGATTAAATAGATCCCTGCTTAGGCGAGTGGTGAGGTTTTTGGCTATAAAGGCCGCCAAGTAGAGAAGAATAAAAGAGAGGAAAGCATCGAGAAGTCCTAAGACGATGAGAAGGGTTATAGAGAGGCCAATCACACCGTCTTGAGGACCGATACCTATAAAGAGCTGGCGGAGTACATCGGCATAAGGAAAACTTGGGTTGGGATGACCCTGAGCTGTAAGCTTGTCAATGATGAATTTTAAGGGGTAGTTGCTGAGAAGATCGGCACCTACCTGTGCAGATGTGAGCACAATGGCTAACCCGATGAGCAAACGGTAGCCTTTCAAATGGCGATATAAGAAATGTGCGAACGTCATCATTCGTATCCCTTAACGTGATAATGCGTCTTAGCTCATCTTTGGGAGAAATCTGAGTTATGAAATGTCCCTCTTGGGGCCTACAAACACTATTACGTTGTCAATATACTATTAGATCATTGTAACATGCACGTCAATATATCACTAAAGATTAAGAGCGGAGTGGCGGTTGTCTTTTGTAAGTGGCATAGCTTGTTGGGGAAGAGAATGCGCTTCTGCCTGCTGCTGATCAGACAGTAACAGTTTGTTCGCGGCTTGGATGTGGTAATGCCCTATAACCACGTGGTGACTGTATACGACTCAGGAGTAAGGAGAGGAAGTATGAGATTGCTGCTAGTGCCGAGATATAGAAACTGACGGGCAGATGGCGGCCTGTACCTACAAAGGCCAGGATTAGTCCGCCCCAGGAAAAACTCAGAGCCAAGACGACCGAGAGGGTAATTGCCGTGAGTGGCCGACGTGTCAAACGCTCAGCCGTTGCAGCAGGAGCAATTAATAGCGAAAAGACTAGTAGAACACCAATCACCAGGACGGCTTCAGCAGTGGCGAGTGCCAGCAACAACAAAAATACTATAGAGAGCAGTCGCACAGGGACTCCTCGTGCCTGGGCTAACACCGGGTCGATCGAGGCAAAGAGCAGGGGACGAAAGAGCAGTGCGAGCACCAGCAATGTGATAAGCGCTGTTATCAGACTGACCAGCACATCAGTACGCGTCACACTCAAGATAGAACCAAACAGTACACCTACCCCGGCTGTGGCATTGGCCCCATTTTGCGTATAAATACTCAGGAACAATACCCCCAGGCCAAGCGCAAAGGAGAGCACCATCCCGATTTCAACGTCCCGTCCTCGGATACGCTCTCCCAATGTGCCCATGCCTAATGCTGCTAGCAATGCCATAATGAGCATACCGACTAATGAACTGATACCGAATACAGCTGCCCCTGTCGCTCCTGCAAAACCAATATCTGCCAATGCCTCACCAGCAAAGGACTGAGCACGCAGCACCACAAAGTAGCCCATGACCGCTGTTACCACAGCGACAATAGGAGCTGCCAGAAAGGCATTCTGCACAAACTCATGTTGAAAAAGGGTCACCCAATACTGCAAAAACGTACTCATTGTTTACCTCTCATTTCGCAACATATGCACTCTTGAATAGCAATTCATTGCGCGAGTGTAGGGACCCGATTTATCGCGTCCGTGGTATGCGTGTTCCTGGTATGGGCATCTGTATGTCTTCTGGCCTTACGTCCAATCCACAATGGTGAGAAGAGACGTACAGGAAGGTAGACTCCAAATGAGAGCGACGTAATATAGACGCTGGCAGGCCACGTATCAGTTCCGCTGATGCCAAACAAACCATTAGCGGCGAAAAAGATACCTAGCCAGGTATAGCACACGCCCAGAAGTACAGCAATGACAATAGTCCACAATGGACGCTGAACGATACGCATGGCGGTCGCAGGTGGTCCGATCAACAAAGTGAAGATGAGGAGTGCTCCTACCACCTGCACTGACACCGAGATGGTAATGGCGACCAAGATCAAAAAGGTGATGGTCAGGAGACGTACAGGTATCCCACGCGATTCGGCCACAGCCGGATCCAGTGAACTGAACAAGAGTGGTCGGAAGAGAATGAAAAGGAGGCTGATAGCGAGAGCACTGAGCACTGCTGTCACTAGCACATCTGTCTGGCTAATCCCTAAGATATTCCCGTACAAGATGCTATAGACTCGTTCCGCATAGCCATGATAGAGCGAGATGAACAGGACACCCAGACCGAGAGTGAAGGCCATAATGACACCAACGGCAATATCGCGTGCTCGGAGCTGTTTTCCCAGCAGGCCAATCACAATTGCAGCGCTAATGGAGAACGCGAGCAGGCCAACGAGAGGTTCTAGCCCGAGGACTACCGCTCCTGCCGCGCCAGCAAAACCAACATTTGGGAGTGCGTGTGCGGTAAAGGTCATACCGCGCACTACGAGAAAATATCCCGCAATGGCAGCAATGACCGCTGCGAGTGATCCTGCTACTAAGGCATTCTGGATAGCTGTATAGGTTAAGAAGTCAAACATGGTGCCACTCAACGGACGCGATACCCAAAGGGCACACGGTAAATCATATTCCTACAATACGGGCAATAAATTGCCAAACAGTCAATGAATGAACATGTGGCTCTGCTACGTCTCCGCTCCAACAACAAAGAGCCGATTCAGGGCATGCACGACCTCGACTGAGGACCCATACAACTGGCTAAGTGTGGTACTTGTGATTACCTCATCTGGCACGCCGATGGCACTCTGACTATTGGCCATATAGAGAACACGATCTACGGCTGGCAGCAGAGGATTAATGTCGTGTGTTACCAGCAGAACAGCAACATGACGTGTCCGACAGATTCTGGTCACCAGCGAGACAATCTCTTGCTCATGGCTGATATCCAGGCTTGCTAGTGGCTCATCGAGCAGAAGTAAGCGGGGATTGGTTAACAGTGCCTGCGCGATCAGTAAGCGTTGTTGCTCCCCGCCCGACAATTGCCCAATGGGGGCATCAGCGAAGCGAGTAGCATCAACCTCTTCTAATGCCTGGTCAATGAGGGCAGTACGTTTGCGACTTGGCCAGCCTGGTCCCCAACGATGCCCATCTAATCCAAAACCGACCAGATCGCGTGCTCGTAAAGCCAAATCTGCCTCCAGCACGCGATGCTGTGGAGCATAGCCGATCTCCTTGTTGCCACGACTTGGAGGGCGATCGAATACCCGTACGAGACCTGCACTTGGTCTAAGCAGGCCGAGCAAGACGCGTAGCAGCGTACTCTTGCCTGCACCGTTTGGCCCCAGGATTACAATGAATTCCCCTTCGTTTACCGTCATGCTGAGATCCTGGAGAATGATTCGCTTGCCATACTGAATACGAACATGCTCTAGTTGAACAATTTGATTGTTTTTACTCTGTACGCTTGCCATCTACTTTCCTATTGCAGTCGCTAATGCTTGGTAGCGTGGTTAATTGGTCCGTCATCTATGTGAGATATATCCTATTGTTGTTACTCACTCATAAATAATGATACTATGTATCGGTATCTGCAAAGTAAGCATAGCATAAGAAATGGACATCTGTCAATGAGATTGTGTCTCGGTACAGGGCTTTTCGAAAGTCAGAGTGCGGTAAGCAGAAGGTGGACGGCCTCCCAAGGGTGAGCGTCATGGATGCGCATCTGAGCAGGAACATTGGAAACGCCAAGGAGGTCCATCAGGGCTAAGATCGTGGAGTTGAGCAGAGCAAGCAGCCTATGAACACTTAAAGGGGAGACCACCCCCTCTTCTTTCCCCCCAGGCCTATGAGTTGGAAGCAATGGTTATGAGATGCCTGTAAATCGCATCTCTCCAAGGATCCTATCAAATGTTTCGATCTTTAAATCCTGCTTGAGTTGACTAGCATCGGCTCTCATCTGCACAAGATGAGCATAGCCATTCTTCTTGGCTTTTTGCTCTTGTATCAGGTTTTTCGCGCTTTGCCTGAATTTATCCATTACAGCTCCCGCGTTTCTTCCATCTTTCAAAGTACTCTTATGATAAGTTTTATTATTATTTATTCCAGCGCTAATTGTTATTATCAATTCTTCTGAATTTTTTACTAGAATCCCATCGATATCTGCTGCTTGCTCTACATTCTTGCCAGTCAGGGTAGATTGATCTGAGGCATCTACAAATCGCATCTCATCCAGGATGTCGTTAAATCTTGTGATACCTAAATCCTGCTTGAGTTGACTGGCATCTTCTCTCATCTGCACAAGATGAGCATAGCCATTCGTCTGGGCATCTTGCGCTTGTATCAGTTCTCTCGCACTTTCCCTGAATTCATCCATTACATATTTCGCATTTCTTCCATTTTTCAAAGTATTCTCATGATGAATTTTATTATTATCTATTCCTGTGGTAATTTCAATCATTACATCTTTTGAATCTCTTAATCGAACATCATAGAGATCATCTTCCTTTGCATCCTTGCCAGTCAGGGTGGATTGCTCTGAGGCATCTCTAAATCGCATCTCTCCAAGGATCCTGTCAAATGTTTCGATCTTTAAATCCTGCTTGAGTTGACTAGCATCGGCTCTCATCTGCACAAGATGAGCATAGCCATTCGTCTGGTCTTTTTGCTCTTGTATCAGTTTTCTCGCACTTTTCTTGAAATCATCCATTATATCTTTCGCGTTTCTTCCATCTTTCAAAGTACTCTTATGATGATCACTATAATAACTTATTCCATTGGTAATTTGATTTATTACATGTTTTGGATTTTCTAATAGAGCCCCATTGAGATCATCTTCCTCTGCATTCTTGCCAGCCAGGGTGGATTGCTCTGAGGCAGCTTTAAATTCCATCCATTCCAGGATCCTGTCAAATGTTTCGATCTTTAAATCCTGCTTGAGTTGACGGGCATAGTCTCTCATCTGCACAAGATGAGCATAGCCATTCGTCTGGTCTTCTTGCTCTTGTATCAGTTTTTTCGCGCTTTCCCTGAATTCATTCATTACATCTTCCGCTGTTCTTCCACCTTTCAAAGTCATTTCGCTATATTTACTATTAGTGGTTATTCCATTGGTAATTTTTTTTATCAATCGTTTTGGGTCTTTTAATACATTTCCATCAAGATCTGCTTGCTTTGCATTCTTGCCAGTCAGGATGGATTGCTCTGAGTCAAATTGTATCTTTTCCAGGATACTGTCAAATATTGGGATCTTTGCACCCTTGAGTTGACTAGCATCGGTTCTCATCTGCACAAGATAAGCATAGCCATTCCTCCCGCTTGCAAGCGCATATGTCAGGTCTAGCGCGTTTTGCTTGAATGAATCTATTGCATCTCTCGCTGCTCTTCCATCATTCAAAATTATTTTATGTTTCTTATGATTATTATTTCTTTTAGTAGTGATTTCTCTTATTATATCGTCTGAATTTTTAAATCGAGCCCCATTGAGATCTTCTTCCTTTGCATTCTTGCCATTTTTTGGTTGAGTATCATCTCCTTTATCCGTCTCGTTGGTGTTGTCTGGGAGTTCAATTTGTCTTCTCTTTCCTCTTGTGGTGGTAGAACCCTCGGCATTGGTGTCGCTCTGGGCGTTGCTGACTGGGGGGTCGACATCTTCAAGCCCCCTCTTTGCTCCTCCAAGAGATTTGACCCTCAGTTTGCCAGTTGTTGCATCCCACCAAAAAAATTGGTTGGGATCCCGGCTGACCAATTCTTGGAACCGTCGAGCGCAAAACTCGAAAGATACGTTGTTCTCTTGTGCCATGCGAAAAAGATATCTTCCGTTCGTAGCAATGAATTCTTGGATGGCATCATGCCAATCTGCCTTCTGGCGAGAACTTTGCTGCGTGTCAGGAGTGGAAAAGAGCCTTGGGTTAGCTGCAAAATTGTCAGAGCCCTTTCGTTTTATCGTATCGGGGGTGTGGTGGAAGCTATCTTTTCTTCCATCATGGTCTTTCATTGTGTGAGTACCTCCTTGGGTAAGAAAGTCGTTCTTTCGAAGAATATGAGCAAATCTCGCCAGAGCAGTGGGCTCCTTGGCCATTCTCGATGCCTCAACAGCAAATCGCCGGGATAGAAAAAGACGAGAGATGGCTCCCCAAGCTAATAAATGCATTCTTGCCCACCCTGTTTATCGCTAGAAGCATTCAGAATTGGCAAAGGGCCAAATTCCTCTAACCAGGATACTGGTGAGACAACGCTTGCAGTATTCTGAAAGGCCCTAGAAGGGCTTCTTCCATACTCTGGAGAGCAGAGAAACCAATTATGCTGACCACTCGTTGGATAGCTCTCACCAAGTCACATCCTGAGTATCGTATGGCAGAAGAGGGCATTTCTGAACTCAAAAGCCTCTCATAAACAGTCCTCTCCATTAAAGAGAGCTGATGGAAGAGGATTTTTCTAGGGGTAAAACGGACAACTTGAGGACAACTTGAGAGGCATGTAAAATACAGCGTCGGATGGTGGCCCAAATTGCTGGATGTTCGATCACCGCTGAGGCGTGGCGTCCTGCTAGTCGGCTGGCTGGTGCTCAAGTGGATCTGTCCAATACCTTCCACTTTCTCTACGAGGAGGTTGAGAGCTACCTGGAAGATTCAATGAACAAGTCCAGAAAAAGCGTGTTCTCTACTCAATTGAGAGAGAGCAAGCCATTGCCTAGAAAAGGAGCATTCTCTGATGCAAGGATCACTTTTCCAAGATGCTGATGATACCCCCGGGTTGCTTCAGCCTTTGCTGACTATTCCATCTGTCGCAAAAATGCTCGCGGTGAGTCGCCCAACGGTTTATACCCTCATCAATCATGATGGACCTTCTGATAATCCTCACATGCTTCATTCAAACAAAATGATCCAATTTCTACCACTTGCATCTCTTCCATGGCAACCGGACTCCTTTCTTGAACCCACTTTTCTCCTGGCTTACCATCCACAGTCAAGAGGGAGACGACCGACTTTCGAAAAGCCCTGCGTCTCGGTAAAAATTAGTTGTGGCGGTACTTCCTCAATCAACAAAGGTTCGGCAGGGTGAGGTTCATATTTTTGCGTGGAGGTGTTCGCGGTCAGGCGGACGCGATAAATCGGGTCCCTACAAAACAGGCGATAAATCGCCACATGAGCAATTTATTGCGCGAGTCGTAGGGGCCCAATTCCATTGCGCCCGTGGGGTGGGGCATGGGCGATGGCTACGCAAAAATATGAACTCCATCAGGTTCGGCAGGGTAGGGATAGGAAGAACAAGTCATATGCTATAATACAATTCGTACTAATGGATAAAAGGTCTCCCCGTGCAAAGCCTTATGGAACACACGATATTCCAGTAATGGTAGAAACCGACGGCTTTACCATTGCTGTAGTGCAACCAGAAACCGAAAGTAGCTGACATGCATATGCCATCGGTACTTTGTTGACACAAGGATTTTCCCTGTGTCAAGTAACAAGCACTATTGGATGGAATAGGTAATTGACTGCCAGGTATGGCCACCATCAGTGGTATGTAATAACCGAGAACCATTCCGTATGTCCGGTGCTGGAACAATCCAGCCAGTGTTGGGATCAGTAAAACTCATGTCTATGTCTGCCACTACACTAACAGAATTTTTTCCTATTGACCCCAGCGTATTCCAACTCTGTCCGCCATTTTGGCTTTCGTGTATACTCCCGTCCATATCTGCCACCCAGATGTGCTGCTGATCCAGGATATACACATGCTCTGCATCGAACGCAGTCTGAGGACGACTAGACCAGTGTATTCCACCATCATTGGTCACATAGATGCTCAGCGCAGAATTTCCGGAAGTTGTGGAAGTTGTTTTTACTGGCATCAGGCCATAATTCCCAAAGAAGACTGGTGGTGTTGTTGCGTAACTTGTACTAGCCAGACCAGGAATGGAGGGGAGTGTCTGTTGTTGCCAGGTTTTGCCTCCATCGTGAGTAACATATGCTACCGGATTGGTGGGAATTACTCCTGTTGCGGCACTGGGAACTACATCCACAGTATCCCAAATGTTCTGCCCATCCTTGAATGAGATACCTGTGTCTCTTCCAAAAGCTGAAGCGTTTTGATGAATCTGCTCGTCGGTGGCCAGTTTGCTCCAATGGCTTCCACCATCGGTTGTGTGGAACACATCATTGGTCGTGGTTCCAGTACCCATTGTGTGATTCCGTTGCACATCCAACCAGCCCTCCTGGGCATTTAGGAAGTGTGGAGCATCAATAATTCCACCCGTTCCAGTAAGAGGACCATTAGAAAATTGTGAGCGTTGCCAGTGGATACCGCCATCATTCGTATGTTGAACAATAAAAAGTTCTTGTTCTGTCACACCAACGACCCATGCCTCATTTTGACTCATGAATGCGCCTGTGAGCCCTGGGTGAACAGGAAAATTTGGGGAGGTGACATCGCTCCAGTGAATGCCGCCATCTGATGTCTTTAGCACAGAGGTGCTAGTCAGCGCCCAGCCATGTACCTTATCCAGCATGCGAATTGCCGTCAATGGGACGGTCGGCTTTGACGATCTATAGGTGTGGTTTGTTATATTAGCGATATAGGATTGACTGCTGCCGTTGCTAAGATTGTTACGTGCAAAAGAAACTGTGGGAGTGGCAAAGATGGCTGCTACAATAGCTGTAAGGATGAGCAAGCTGGTAACTTGTTTCCTTGTTGGTAGCCTTCTGAGCTTGTCGTGGGAAACAGTGTTACGGAAAGCATTCTTCATAGCAAGTTGTCCTCCTGTCTGTGCGTTTGTACATATGTGTGTTCTATAGTGAAGTGCGCTAAGCGGATTAGTTTACTCTGCGAACGCAACGAACCGACCGCGATCCATATGAGATGGCGTTTTTTGAGATCTCATGTAGTATATCGCTGAGGATAGGGAAAGTGTTACAATCTACCTGATGTTGTTCGCAACCTGGATGACAGAGGTCATATCTTTGAGCGCAATTGGCACAACCTCGACAAACAAGCAGTTAGGAGATGGAGTAGTTTATTGACTGCCAGTTTGTTCCTCCATCCGTCGTTTGATAAAGCTGGCCTGTAATTTCCCAAGACCGACAAATAACCCCCAGCGGCTTTATAGCACCCCCAAATATATACAGTCAGGCTTTAGCAATTCCAGAATTGTGGGAGGTCACGTGGTTATATATATCTCATGCCCTTATTGGTTGGTGGGGACGTTTCTGCAAAAAACATGGCCATCCTCGCGCAGCATGCTACCGCTTGCAGGTAGGGCAAGATAAAGCGTGCCAGATTGGACGGGAGAGCACCGGAGACCGAGCTTGAGACCAGTGGCAAGCAATCGGGATGTATCTGGCAGCAGAAGAGAAGGGACCAGAGAGACACGGGAGAGTATACCAACAACAATGTATTTTGAAGGGTGCGGTTTACTTGCGGCACTCTAGCAGGAAAGCCTTGAACATGTGAGCTTTCCCACATCTCTACTGGTAGTGGGTCTCTTGAGGAGGATCTGACAGCTCTAGAGACTCCACAGAGTTCCTGCTCTGACCAGAGTTCGTACTCTCATGCAAGCCAGGATCATCCTCCCCATATAACCCACTACCCTCTACTATAGCTCAGGCGATCAAGATGCGTGCGGAGTGCAGGCGTTCAGGCGTGTGAGAAGCTATCATATGCTGCTGCAATGATCTCATCAGATCATCTATCACAGTCCTCTCCGTGAAGATGTCGCATAGATGTCTACAGTTTGTCATTGCGCGACGGGCATGCATTGGGTAGTATTGTGATAGACACTCGGTGTGAGTGAATTGTTATAAATGTTCTAATATCACAGTCCTCTCCGTGAAGATGTTGCATAGATGTCTACAGTTTGTCATTGCGCGACGGGCATGCATTGGGTAGTATTGTGATAGACACTCGGTGTGAGTGTTATGTAAGAAAAAAGTTCTAAAAAATTATGAAAAAGGAGATATATTATGCCACCTCGAAAGGGACCGGAATCAAGAGATCTAAGGAGGGATATTCCTCCACAAAGCACATCAAGCTCATCACATCATCCAGAACGTGACATGACAGGATCACCCTTGATGCCACCAGCGACTCAGACTGAAGCGATGCAAGCAGCGATGAGAGCAGCGGCGAGCACATTTGGTCCGGTATCAGGGCGAACGATCTACAATTCTCCAGAATCATCAGTAGTAAAGCCATCCGGAGCTTCTGATGAAACGTCTACTAGCAGATGGCCAAAAGCTGATTTGCTGAAGACAAGAGGGCGAACGATCTATAATTCAGGAGATCGAGACACATCAACTCATGGCAGTAACCCTAAAATTGATGATGATTGCGATGATGATTCTAGCTCGGATGATGGCTCACCTGAGAAGGATTATCCCCCCCAGAGTGAGCGTGTGCATCTTGGCCGGGAGAAGGACCCTGTGGTGTCTCATCCTCCTCAGGATACCCACTATTCTGAGCGATTTCTAGAACCGTTGGACTGGCAACAATCGACCAGCAGAGATGTGGAAGTTTTCGTGGAAGGTGTAAAAAAGGAACTTCTGGGATTCAAAAACAAATACAGAAACAAAAGTGATCAAGAAATAGAAGAAATTCAAAAAAAAGCAAACAAAGCACTTGGTGATGCTTTAGCTAATCAGACAAAGGAGTTGTGGGATAAATTCAAGGTACTGGATGAATCGATCATGGTGCCAGATCCAGAATATCAACTGGACCGAGTACTAAAATATCACGAGGCGTCTTACAAACTAAGACAGAGAACGCAGGAAATAGAACGGCAACGCGAGAAAGAGCCACTATCATTGCCACCCAAAAAAGCAATGGAACTTCTACAAGAGGAGAAGCGAAAACTACAAGAGCAGCTAGATGAGGAGCGGGGGGATCGTGGGCTTAAGCAACGCATGACTAGAGTTATTCGTCCTCGTGCCCGGGGAATAGAGATAGGTGATCCACATATAACGAACGATCGCCTCAGTATTATAGACCCTAAGCACGTAGAAGAATATCCCGATTTGCCGAAATATGTCAATATGTTTCAGAATTTCAATATGTCCGCAATAAATATTAGTGGTATTATTCGCGATGTGGAAAACTGCCATCCTCCTGATGGTATAGAAGTTCAAGTCAAGGAAGGCTTTCGCACAATGGTATCCTATGATGAACATCTAGGACAAACCACAGCCCTAGACGCAGTTTCTGCATTTGGTAGAATTAAATTTTGCATAGACCATTTATGTAAATCCTCTACTAGTGATGTGCCTCCTGCTATCACTGAATTTCAAAAAAGGCTGAAGCATCTTGAAGTCATAGATCTGATAGATCGAAAGCTAATTGGGGTATCACCAGATCTAAAGGTAATGTCTGGGGCCGCACCTATGGAACGGCTGAGCTCTGTTGCGATAGCAAAGCGGGACTATTATCACAATAAAGAGAATAAAACTGAAGAGGACAAGCAACTCTACGAACAATTTCGCGTATTGCATAGGATGGTCAACTGCCTTATAGTAAATCGAGGAAAGCATTCAGGAGCCAGTCATCATCTTACCTGGCTAAGTAACCAGCTTAAAGATGCAATTGGTGTACATCCACTGTCAATTGTAGCAGATATAAAAAATCACATAAATGATAATATATCTGAAGGTAACAGGGGGGAACACATAAAAGATTTATATAAAAAGATAGTTGAAGTCTTGGAACAAGCAAAAAGAATATTGCAAAATACCAGCGAAGACCAGCCAGGCCCATCGTCTAGCCAATCCTAGCCCTTTTGCTTCCCAGGTGAGAGGGAGCTACACAACTCCCTCTCTTGCCCTACTTCTTTCTCGCCCTCATTCTCTTTGTGCTCCTTTTGTCTACATTATGCATTATGCATTATGCTTCAATTCTCACTCTTCTCGCGCAAAATAATCAGATCGTTCAATTCTTGCACTTCCACCCCCATCCGATTTTTGAACGGGACTTCTTCTAACTGAGCGATGCATTTTGAGAGTTCTGTGTTCATCATGGCCTCATCCTTTGGCACAACCTCGACAAACAAGCAGCTAGGAGATGGAATAGTTTATTGACTGCCAGTTTGTTCCGCCATTGGTCGTTTGATAAAGCTGGCCTGCATCGTCAATAGCCCAGCCATTGTATGTATCCATGAAACTCAATGCGCCAAAATGGTGTGGTGTTTGCGCGAGCTGAACCCAGGTCTTTCCTCCATCGCTGGAAAAATGCAGAGCATTACGGTTTGTTCCCTCAGCCCATACATGTTGGGCATCCAGTGCATACACATCGGTACTATCAAAGGTGGCTAATGTACCCGCAGTCCAAGTATTGCCTCTATCATGCGTGGTGTAGACCGCAAGCTTGGTCTGTACTGAGCGGTTACTATCAGCCATGTTAATATGGGTAGGTAACAATCCGTCTGCTCCAATCAGAACTGGTGCATCGGTTACTATATAGCCATCTGAACTTACTCCACTTGGTAGTGATAGGGATTGTTGTTGCCAGTTCTGTCCACCATCGATGGTCTTCTCGACTGTTGGTTGATTTCCCGGCCAATGGAGTCCAACCCAGCCGAGTTGCGCGTTTGAAACTGAAACGCCGCTTGCTGCGCTTGTGTCTACTTGCCCCGAGATGTTTGTCCAGGTTTGCCCACCGTCTGTGGTTTGGTAGGTGTTTATGATGCCGCGTGTCACACCCTCAGAGTCAGTGATTACCAGCCAGCCTTGCTGCGTATTGATAAAGCGTGGTGGGTCTGCTAGGTGTCCGGTTGCATGAGTGATGGTTGCCGTTTGCCAGCTTGCTCCACCATTGCTCGTATGGAGAATGGTGATTGACTGCGTCTGTCCTAAATAGCCCTTTGTTGATTGCCATGCGACCCAGGCAGCTTGCGTCGTCAAAAACTCGCCTTGGGCATTTATACCTGGTGTTTGATCTTTAGGAGTGACATCACTCCAGTGAATGCCACCATCTGATGTCTTCAGAATAGAGGAACTGGTCAATGCCCAACCATTTATGTTGTCCAGCATGCGAATGGCAATCATCGGCTTTGGTTGCACATTGGGTTGGGTTGCTGTTGCATTGGCAGCTTGAGAAGTTAGTTTCGCTGAGGCTGAATTAGAGGTCAGTCTAGTTGCTCCAGGTGCAGGGGCATGCGTAATTACCAGAGTCCAGGCTAGACTACCTACTAAGAATGCACCGATGATACTTGCAGCCAGGATAGTGAATAGCTGGTTAGCAGGATATTTGGCACGTCTCCTATTTTTTCGAATGGGAAATGTGTAGTGGTCCACTGTCTGCCTTTGCAGAGTCTGTGGGCGTGGCTCTTGAGCAGTGTGCTGTTGCATACTGTAGAGTTCTAAGCGTTCCCATACCCGCTTTAGTGAGTCGGCCTCCTCTTTGTAGACATGACGCAATTCATGCACAAGCCTCGTATCTAGATCTGGGAAGATAGAGGAGTGGTTGTTTATAAGCTGATCTATCTCATCGTCCACAGTTTCGGGAGTAAACAGTTGCTCGTTTTTATCCATTAGATAACTCCTCCTCCCATCACAACGTCCACATTCTGGCGTTAGTATAAGCCACCTCAGTATTTAGAAAAGCAGAAACGCCAAACTGCCCCTGACTGTATGAGCTGTCATTGACACTAGTAATCTTCTGATGATTGACGTAGAGGTCGAAAGTGCCTCCATTTACAACTGCGGCAATCACATTAGATTGACCCAATCCAGTGACAATGGCCCTGCTAAAGCCTGTCGTCACCTCTAGCTCATCTTGAAAATTGTCGAAGCGATTGAGGCGGTAAGATCCATTCTGACAAACCTCAAAGTTATAGGCATGTGCTACGCTCGTTGTGTCACGCAATGAGAGGCCACCACAATTTCCCTGGATAATCTGCATATGGACCTCCAAAGTGAAATTGCTGGCTTGTAGTACTGTATGACAGGAAGTGTAGTATTTTTGCGAAAAAGCATGGTAACTAGCTCCTATGAACTGGCAAGACGCGCCATTAGAGTCGGGGGAAGGATTCTCCTGCCATCCGTAGCCTCTGCTATTGTTACTCAACGGGTCATCGAGTGCTAATTTCCCACTGAATGGGGGGTAGGGGTCAGCGTTTGCACCTGGAAGACTACTGGGCTGTTTAGCTGCTCCTGGCCCAGCAGGATGGGTAATTGTCAGGACCCAGGTCAGACTGCCGACTAAGAATATGCCGATGATGGTTGCTGCCAGAACAGAAAATAGCTGGCTGGCAGGATATTTTGCACGGCTGCTGCTCTTTTGAAAGGGAAGTATATGATAGCCGCCCACTGTCTGCTTTTGCGCAGTCTCTATATGTGGATCTTGAGAAGTCTGTTGCTGTATGCTGTAGCGTTCTAAGCGTTCCCATACGCGCTTCAGTGAGTCGGCATCCTCTTTATAGACATGGCGCAATTCATGCATGAATCGCGTATCTAGATCGGGGAAGATGGAGGAGTTGTTGTTTATAAGCTGGTCTATCTCCTCGTCGACTGACTCAGCAGTAAAGGGCTGCTGGTCTTTATCCATTGGATATCTCCTCCTCACTGTTGGCGTAGATATTTCGCAAAAGATTTAAGACACGGGAGAGCATGGTGCGAATGGCTCCATTACTTTTATCGAGTCGCCTAGCGATTTCGGGACAGTGCAAGCCTTCAGCGAAACGCAAGCGCAGAACTTCTTGTTGGATTTTGGGGAGTGAAGCCAGATGCGTGCACAGGAAAGCATGTTCCTCGTGACCCAAAGCGAGGATCTCTGGAGCATGGTCATCCTCGTCGTAGAGTTCCTGTTGCACATCTTCTAGTGAAATAGATGAGTGTCGCGTACTACGACGATAGAAATCGACAAATTTGTTATGCGCCACGCGTCGTAACCAAGCCAGTTGTTCCTGCTGGCTCATATCACTGAGACGAGGATTTTCCAGGGCAGCGATAAATGCTTCTAGAAGTACATCCTCGGCATCCTCTTGGGAGGGGACATGGCGACGGATATACAGCAGAAGCTCTGGCGCATAGCGCTGATAGAGACCTGCAATATGCGAGTGACCGAGTGTAGCCGAGCGTTTTAACAATTGTCTCATGCTCCTCTGAGATGGCTTTTTCAAGATCTCATCTAGTATATCGCTGAGTAGAGAGAAAGTGTTACAACCTGCCCGATGCTGTCCGCAATCTGGATAGCCGAGGTCGCGTCTTTCAGTGCAATCGGTGCAACCTCGACAGACAAGCACTATTGGATGGAATAGTTAATTTGCTGCCCCGTGTGGCCACCATCAGTGGTTCGTAAGAGCTGAGAGTCATTGCCGTAGATTAATATCATTTCTTCGATGTATTATTATCATGGGTTCATCTCCGCAATTTCTATATGGTGGCGTTACGAACCTTGCTTAAAAAAATGACGACAAGGACAGTTCTTGCCAATTATACTTAGCAGAGACATTGTGTTGAGTATACTGTAGCGAAAGTTTGTAGAATCCTCTAGGGGGAAGGAGGGACAAATCTGTAACAGGGAAGTGGAGAGTGGTTTGCATCTAACAATTGAGTGTTTATCGGAGCTCACCACTCTTGAAGAAGGACTTATTGAGAAGAAGGTAGATGCAACCACCGCTCCTACTAGTGGAACGGGAAATGCTGAGTATTCGGTACAGTTATGGAATGCTCAAACTGCGCACGGGAAAAAAGGACCAGCTAATGCAGCAAGTACTAGCGCAAACGCTCGTCAAGGCTTACAATAGGGTGGGGTATGCTACTCTCCTTGACACAAGATATTTTGTTTTTGATTGTTCTTTTGTGCCGTGAGCCGGTCATACCTTCACCTTTTTACCCTTTTTGGGAAACTGCAAAGATAGAGATGAGTAAGGATAATGGTCAAAGTAGGTGTAATAGAACAGCGTGCATTCCTCAGTATCTTGCAGAGAATCGAAATACATGCAAAAACTGGACTATTGACATTTATCCATAATAAACAAGAAGCCGAGCTCTATTTTCAGCAGGGACAACTTACATCTATTAGTCTCAAAGGGTCTCCTTCTCTAGGAGAGAAGCTTGTACAAGCTAGAGTCATTTCTCAGGACAATCTCCGAGAAGCATTGCTCGTCCTTGCAGCAAGGAATAGCCATTCTCTTGCTCCAGCAGATCATGATGATATACTGATGGCGCAGACACTTCTGCAGTTTGGGCTAGTAAGTCGTGAGCGACTGAATGCATGGATAACTCAAGAAGCTGCTATGATCCTGCAAGACCTTCTTACCTGGTCGGAGAGTGAAGTTTCTTTCGTTGAAGGGGTACAGACTCCTATAGGTCGTCTTCCCCTTGATCATCGCGCTACTTCGCTGATATCGTCTCTTACCAAGGATGACTCCAGTTCACAGTTCTCTCGTAAAGGGCCCACATCTGTAATGCGAAAGCTCTCTCTTCCTGCTTCCCCGGTTACTCCTCCTCTTTTCGAGAAGGCGCAACCAGTTGTCAAGGGGAGATCTGACACGAGAACTTCAGCTCCTGCTCTTTCTACTCTTCTGCATACACCGACACCTGGCATACCGAAGGTCTCTCTGCCTATCAGACCTCTTCCTGCCGCGCATAAGACGTCAGTTGAAACGTTTCCCACTCTTCACATGAAGGTCTCCAAACGGGATCCTCACCTTGAAAAGTTTAATACAGTTTCAATCACAGCTCTCAAGGCGATAACGCATCCAAAGAGGATGAAAAATTTGAGAATTAGAATAACCGGAGCAATATTTATCGTGATAGCTCTGTTCTATATCCCTTGGGTGCTTAGGGCTCTTAACAAAGATGTCTTATGGTTTTCGTTGCCCTTCCTTTTTGCAACGTTGTATATGACCGTTCTTCTTGCCATTGCAATATATAATAATTGGAATAGATCAGTTCCAAAGCTCTTTAAACTTCCTGAAGGTGTCGAGCCAGTTGTTGCAATACTGATTCCCACATATGGTGAGCCAGTTGAAATGGTACAAAAGACAATCGAAAGTATTCTTCATCAAAATTGGCCAAATGAATCTATGATCATTATTGTTGGAGATGATGCTCATAATCGGAAAATGCAATATATGGTAGAAAATCTGCAGAGAAATTATTCATCTGCTCGAATTGTCTATCATCTTCCCCCCTCTAAAAGCAGCCCCGAAAGGATTGGGAAAGCGAAAGATGGTAACTTAAATTCTATGTTGAAGTTTCTTTCAGAAAATTATCCAGATGTTTTCTATGTTGAAACACGTGATGCGGATGATCTTGTTGGGAATGCCAACTTTTTGAGATATACCATCGGTCATTTGGTGAGCAATCCCAAAGCTGCATATGTTCAAACGATAAAAGAGGCCGTGGTCAGTCCTGGTGATCCGTTTGGAAATCTGCAACCAACATTCTATCGAGGACTGATGTTATCAAAGCATGCCACCAATTCTGTTTTTCCATGTGGAAGCGGTCTAGTTTGGAGTAAGCGGCCCCTTGATGAAATTGGAGGATTTCCCACGTGGAATTTGGTGGAAGATTTGTATTCAGGATATGTAGCTATGCAGCATGGATTTAAAGGTTCCTATTTGCCGATTGTTGGAGCGATAGGTCAGGTAGCCCCAGAAGATATTCCCAATGTCTACAAGCAAATAGGGACCTGGGCCTTAGATGCTGTGAGGATGTTTGTGTGGAAGAATCCTTGGGTAGTAAAAGGATTAACCTTTCAACAACGAATGCATTTTACAGAACTGGGCTTATTTTATCTTTCAAGCTTTGTACAACTCATATTATTTATTACCCCTTCAATTTGTTTGTTTTCTGGACGAACTCCCTTGCGAACCGGTGATCCATTTATTTTTGTCTTTGTACTTTTGGTGTATACAGTTATCATTGATTCATTTGTATTGTTTCTGGGACATGATATCACATTGAAAGATCATTGGAGAACGAAACAGCTGTGCATTGGGATGATATTCGTTTATATGAAAGCGGGCTTGCTTGCCATCTTTTATGGGCCATATAAAAAACCCATCTACAAAGTGACAAGAAAAGACCGAATAGTAGGCTTCTATTTTAAAGAGGTATTATGTCATATTCTGCTTTTCTTCTTCCTCCTCATTTCAATTATCTACAACTTCCAGCTTCATAAGAGTGTAATTAAGGATATGGATTTTGGATCGGTGTTTTGGGCTCTGTTCTACATGGTTCTGTTATCAGGAGTTATCAGCAAGAGCTGGTATGGAGTGAGATTCACCGAGCTTGCAAACAAGAAAAACAGGAAGCGGACGCGATAAATCGCGTCCGTTAGGCAATTTATTGCCTTGGGATTGTGTATGTGATCAGCGAACGCGCAGGCAGTGTTGCGGGGAAAATCCCCTTGCTGATCGTCACTGCATCTTGTTTAGCTGTATTGTTCGTGGTATTGGTGATATACGGGACAACCTGTGAGCCGTCTGGGAAGCCCGTCTTGGGCACTGCTATAGGTACGGTCATAGCCTGAGTTGCAGTGTTTAACACGACAATGGCAAGGGAACCGTTAGTATTGCTAAAGGCAGTAACGAGCAAGTTATTGTTGCTGGTGGTTGCACCGATGCGCGTGGCTCCAGGGCGGACAAACCGGCTGTAGTTCGCAAATGCCCAGAGTCGTTTTGAAACGTCATTTGAAGCGTCAAACGAAGAACCATTGAGACGGATAAGCGTCTGATTTTTGCTTTGGGGATCATCAGCTGCTCCCCACCAATAGAAAAAGGCACTCACATTGGCTGCCGTCAGGGCAGTATAGATCTGTTGCGCCCAAATAAAGCCAGAGTCAGTATAACCGGAGGCAATATCACCCTGATCCCAGGCGGTGGTCCAGGGTTTAAAGGTACCCCACTCGGTCTGCCAGATTCTTTTTCCTGAATTTGGAGAGGCCACGAGAGAATCTGGTGGATGAAGATAGCCATGGCCTGAGTAGATTGGAACATAGGAGGACGCTATTGGATCGTTTGCAATGGCGGGAACGTAGTCATCCTTTGTTGTCAACCACGTCTCTGAATCGCAGCAGATGATTTGAGAGGTAGTCCTTAGCCCGGCATTTTTCAGGGTTGGTCCCAGCACTTTGACAAAATCATCGGCTTGTTGTGGAGACATTTGCATACTTGAATACTTTATCGAGATGTCAGGTTCGTTGAGAAAGCTAACATACGGAATGGTGATACCTTCTCTCTGATAATCCTGAAGATATTGTACGAGGTAGTTCGCATAGGCCTGTCGCCAATCTCCACTACTGCACGATGCACCAGGACTCCCACAGAGCTGGCCGCCATTGGCCTCTGAGCCATTGGTCTTCATAAACCCAGGGGCGCTCCAGGCATCAGCGTATAACTGGGTAATACCATAGTTCTTCTTTACCAATTGGGATAGCCAGACCTGGCTTTGATCGTCCCCTTTCCAAACGTAGGTGGGGTGAGCTTTTGGGCTTCCGGGATTGGTTGGCTCTATCGTTGCGTCTGAGGTGGAGGGGATCATGTTGCGGAGTATATCGAAGCCAGCTCCGCTCGAGGTGCTGAAGAGATCATCAAAGATCTGTTGCTGAACGGTTGGCGGTAAGCTTCGCAATAGACCTGCTTCTCCAAACGCCTCTGAGATGCCAAAACCATCAATAGTTTGATACTTCGTTGTCCCATCAATGGTAATACCGGGCGCGGTATAGGTCACTGTAGGCACGACATGCACCTGCTCAGGTTGCGTCATGGGTATCGGCCCTGCGCATCCGATAACGAGGCTCGTGCATACAAAAAAGAGAAGAGATGAAATGACCTTTTTGCATACAATATCGTGTAACATGATAATTTCCCTTTATCTCTATCTATCCTTCGAATTCTTATCTAAATAACTCTGACCCTTCTTGTATAATGATACGCTCATGATGCATACTTATGAGAGAGTACCACAGGTCACTTTAGTCAGAGCACAAGAGCCCTTAGCTCCCCGATAAGCTTTGCTAGAACGTCGAATACCCGCCTTGTTTCTCGCTCATATCACGACTTTATACTGAAGTAATTATGTTGTCAAGAAACAAAACCAAAAGTCAGGAATGGATGATACCTGCGCACGATAGCCCTCGGCCTGAGAGCAGACCCTAGCTTTTTAGAGTCTTCCTATGCTATACTCTTCTCATTACTACTCATTAGAGTATAAAGTACATTGAACGATCGGCTGCATAATATTCCTGCTGTGTTTGGCAGGAGCGCTATTCTCTCCTAACGGATAGATTGCCTTTCGCCTGAATGCTCAGAACAAGGCTGTACCCGGGGCACTTGGAAACAGGCGAGCTTGTCCTGTGAAACGCTTCTGGACAGGGGACCTCTACTGCTGAACTAGTAATGGGCAGTGGCAGGCTCTCTGGATAAAGGAAGAACCCTCATCCATTTATGGTGGGGAGTGTCAGTTAATTAGATGGAGAATGTTGTATGTCTACCTCTGCTCGCCGTGTAGAAACATTCGGCACCACTATTTTTTCCGAGATAAATGAACTTGCTCTACAATACCATGCGCTGAACCTAGGGCAGGGAAGACCTGATTTTGATACGCCGACAGATATCGTGATGCAGCTTGTGCAGGCGTTGCAGTCAGGCAAGTATAATCAGTATGCGCCCGGACTTGGCACCTCTTCTCTGCGCCATGCCGTGGCTAATCATGCGGCACGCTTTTATGGCCTGGATATCGATCCGGCGAAAGGGGTTATTGTCACTGCGGGAGCTACTGAGGGCATTTTCGCCTCGGTGATGGGTCTGGTGGATCCCGGTGATGAGGTGATTGTGATTGAACCGTTTTATGACTCGTATGTGCCGAGTATTATCATGGCTGGTGCAATCCCTGTTTATGTGCCTTTACATCCCCCGACATGGATATTCGATCCCGATGAGCTGCGAGCAGCATTTACTAAGAAAACACGTGCTCTCATTGTGAATTCACCCCATAATCCCACCGGGCGCGTCTTTACCCGGCAAGAATTATCCCTAATTGCGGAGCTGTGTATTGAGCATGATGTGACAGTCATCTGCGACGAAGTCTATGAGCACCTGACCCTGGGCGATGCTCGCTATGTTTCTATTGCCACCTTACCCGGTATGTTTGAGCGGACTGTGACGGTGAGCAGTGTGGGTAAGTCGTTCAGTGCCACTGGTTGGAAGATTGGTTGGGTCTATGGCCAGCCTGCGCTTGTTGAAGGAGTTTTACGTGCCCACCAGTTCATTACCTTCTCAATTCATCACCCATCGCAGCAAGCTGTGGCCTACGCGCTCAATCTGCCTGATAGCTACTTTACAGAATTCCGTGCCACCTATGAAGCCAAGTGCCAGCTTCTCATATCCTCCATCGAAGGGAGCGGTCTCCACGCTTCTGTATCCGAGGGAACCTATTTCTTGATGGCAGATTTCTCAGACGTGTTCAAGGGAACCCCTCACGAGTTCGCTCACTATCTGATCAAAGAGATTGGTGTGGCCTGCATTCCGCCTGAGACATTTTATAGCCCACAACATGCTGATATCGGCAGAAATTATGCGCGTTTCTCATTCTGTAAGACCGATGAGGCACTGGTTCAGGTGAAAGAGCGGCTGGCAAGGTTAGCAAAGTAGGCTTGAAGCTTCTGTTAGCCTAGTCTGGCAGATTGGCACGAAATATGCAGTATGGTTTCATCCTTCCTGGTGGAGACATTCATACTCTCATTGAACTGGCATCTGAAGCAGAAACAGCAGGCTGGGATGGTGTCTTTTACTGGGACGCCATTTCTATCGAGTCCGCCGGGCTCATGTACGATCCGTGGGTCACATTAGCTGCTATAGCTACACATACGAAGCGGATACGTATCGGAGCTGTGCTCACACCATTGTCGCGGCGGCGACCGTGGAAACTTGCTCGCGAAACGGTGACCCTTGATCACCTATCGAATGGGCGGCTGATCCTTCCCATCGGATTAGGAGCACTTGATGATGGTGGCTTCGTAAAAGTCGGAGAAGCTACGGATCGCAAGATTCGGGCACAGTTGCTCGATGAGGGTCTGGAGGTACTGATCGGGTTATGGAGCGGACAGCCGTTCAGTTTCTATGGGCAACATTACCATCTGGGAGAAATGACTTTTCTTCCCGCTCCTCTACAGTCGCCGCGCATTCCCATCTGGGTAGTAGGGGTCTGGCCACGTATCAAATCTATGCAACGTGTCCTGCGCTATGACGGACTGCTTGCTGCTAAGCTGCCCGGTGATGGAGACATGACACCTGCGGATATAGGAGCTATGAAGGCCTTTATCGATGAGCACCGCACTGATACAGCACCTTTTGATATTGTGTGGGAAGGAGAAACGCCTGCAGAGGATCATGAGCAAGCAATCTCCATTGTTCGCTCATGGGCAGATGCTGGTGTTACCTGGTGGATGGAAACCAGATGGGGTCATCCTTTGAGGTTGGAAGAAGTGCGCATGCGCATCAAACAGGGACCACC
>Ga0207416_1000450_pt1 | contig 72327 bp, 66 predicted proteins | sample PaiPotPPM11metaG_FD_184107 | JGI IMG/M metagenome (GOLD analysis project Ga0207416, IMG submission 184107) | Iron sulfur acid spring bacterial and archeal communities from Banff, Canada, to study Microbial Dark Matter (Phase II) - Paint Pots PPM... ... | reverse complement strand
AAGTCCGACCCCGCCGCCGCCCTCGCCGCGGACTTCCTCGCCCGCGCCGCCCGCTATCTTCCCTGCGAGCCGCAGTCCCACGATTCCGAGGCCGCTCTCCTCGCGTGGCTCGACCGGCAGTCCGCCCGAACCGCCCCCGTCCTCATCCTGCTCGACAGCCGCGGCAAGCAGCTCTCCTCCGAGGACTTCGCCGCCCAACTTGGCCGCCTCCGCGACTCCGGCGCCCAGTCCGTCGTCCTCGCCATCGGCCCCCACGACGGCTGGTCCGCGGCCGCCCGCGCTCGCGCCACCCTCATCCTGTCGCTCGGCCTGATCACCCTGCCGCACGAACTTGCCCGAGCCGTCCTCGCCGAGCAGATCTACCGCGCCCTCACCATCCTCGCCGGCCACCCCTACCACTCCGGCCACTGAGCAGTGTGTGCAGTTGCAGGTTGCTAGTTGCTAGTTGCTTTGCGCCGATTGTTGTCATTCCCGCAGGGAATCCGCTTCCGCTTCTCCACCTGCAACTGACAACCTGCACCCTCCAACTACACTAATCCCATGTCCGACTCCGCTCCCGCCCCCGAAACCACTCGCCGCGGCCTCATCTTGATCAACACCGGCCCCGGCAAGGGCAAGACCACAGCCGCCCTCGGCACCGCCTTCCGCGCCGCCGGCAACGGTATGCGGGTCCTCTTCCTGCAGTTCCTCAAAGGCTCCTGGCACTATGGCGAACTCGACGCCGCCGAAACACTCAACGCGGCTCTCACCCCGGCCCTCGGCACCGCGGTCACGCCCGACCCCAATCCGCCGGCCGCGCCTCCCCTGCAAAACTTCGTCATCAAGCAGCTCGGCCGCGGCTTCGTCAAAGTTGGCGGCGCCGAAACCGACCCCGAAGACATCCGCATGGTCGAAGAAGCCTGGGCCGAATCCGCCGCCGCTATCCTCTCCGGCGACTGGGACCTGGTCGTCCTCGACGAGATCAACTACGCCATCGGCTACAAGATGCTCGACCCTGCCGTCGTCGCCGAGGTCCTCCGCCGCAAGCCCGAGATGACCCACGTCATCCTCACCGGCCGCAACGCCCACCCCCTCCTGGTCGAACTAGCCGACACCGTCACCGAGATGCGCGAAGTCAAACATGCCTACCAGCGCGGCATCCTGGCCCAGCGCGGCATCGAATTTTAACTCCCGCGCGCTGCAACCCCGCCGCGCGCCGCCGCATCCATTCGCGCATCCAGCAGACCGGAATCTCAGCCGGGAGGTTTGCATGAGTGCCCCTTCAACATCCACAAACTCTACGGGCTGGTCCCTCGCTCTCGGGATCCTGCTCATTCTCTGTGGCATCCTGTTCATCGCCGCTCCCTTGTTCGGAGGCGTTGCGGCCAGCCTCTTCTTCGGCTGGCTCATCCTGTTCGGAGCCATCGCCCACTTCACCTATGCCTGGGTTCAGCGCGGCGTTGGCGGCGTAATCTGGCAGACTCTGATCGCCTTTGTCTACCTGTTCGCTGCCGTCTGGATCTTCGTGCACCCTGTCGGCGGAGTTGTCGCTCTCACCCTGATTCTCGCCGGCTACATCGCTGCCGAAGGCATCCTGGAACTGGTGTTCTTCGCATCCATGCGCGCGGTGCCCGGCAGAACATGGCTCCTCCTGGACGGCATCATCTCCCTCGTGCTCGCAGGCCTCATCGGTTTTGGCTGGCCATCCAGCTCCTTCTGGGCTATTGGCACCCTCGTCGGCATCAGCTTCCTGATGAGCGGCGTCGCCCGACTTACTATGCCCATGTCTCACCGCGGGGTTGTCGCAATTGCCTAAATAAAAAGCTGCGGGCCGGAGATTTCTCTTCGGCCCGCCGCCTTACTGCCCATCAACCCGCTCGAGTTCGCGGATGTACTCAATCACCGCCTCGCTCCAGCCGTCGATGTGGTTCCACTTCCCGTAGCCAACGCCGTTCTTCGCGCTCGCCACGTTGATCATGTAGCCACGCCCCTTCGGCGCCGGCACACGGTCGTGCGACTGCTCGTCGGTCACCACGACGATCCGGTCGAACCGGTCGCCCAGTTCCTTCCCAATCGTCTCCAGCGCCGCCCCGAGGTTGGTCGAACCATGCGGCTGGCTGGCCTCCATCGCATCGCGCAACGCAAACCCGCGCCGCGACGGAACCAGCTTCGCCTCGCCGGAAAAGGTGTAGACACTCACCTTCTCCGCGATCTCACGCAGCAGTACCGCCAGCCCGTACGCCGCATCGGTCCGCAGCATCTCGGACCGGGACGACAGCCGTGCCACCATCGACCCCGACACGTCCACCAGGATCACGGTGTGGCCGGCCAGCTTCTCGCGATCCGCGACTGCCCGGAACATCGCCCGCTCCAGCTCCGCCTCCCACTGCGGCGCATACCGCGCAGCAGCCAGGAATCGAAACGGGAGCACGCGCTCCGTCTTCATCGCGTCCAGCGCCGCAGTCACCAGGTCCTCGCTCACACCTGCGTCCTTCATGTTGCGAAGGTTCCGCAGCAGCGCCAGCGCGCCCAGCTTCCGCTCTGCCAGCAAGCGCGTCCAGCTCTCGCGCTTGTCTCCGCCCGCCGAGAGAGCAACCTCCCACGTGTCCGGAGTCGTCAGCTCGCCGTCGACCAGTCGCTTCCACACCGCCGCCTGCTCTGCATCCCGCGGCTTCGCGTGACACAGAAACAGAACGTCGCGCAGACGTATCGCGCCAGCACGGTCGTACTTCGCCAGCGCATACTCGTCGAACTTCGGAAACGCTGCCGCCAGGCCCTTCTTCACCTGCCCCGACAACGGCGCCCGCCCGTCCTTCCAGTAGATCGCGACAAACTCAGCCAGCTCATCCGCACGCTGGATCACGGCCGCCATCGTCTCGGCCACCAGCGCGCGGTGAGTCGCATGCCGCGCCATCTCGCGCACCAGCAACAGCGGTGCATGACGCAGCTTCATCGCGGTCCGAGCCTCAACCGCCAGCGCTGCAAGCTTCGCAGCGTCGACCTTCGGCACAAGCTCCCGCACGCGCCCGGCAATCGCCACGCCGTCCTCGTAGAACTCGTCCTCCCACAGCATGCATGCCAGCACGCTGCGCCGCAGCGCCTGCTCCGGAGACACCCGAGCCGCCGGCGCTCCCTCATGCGTCCGCAGACGCGCAAACCCGCTCAAGTTCAAAACATTCAGCTTCATCACACACCTTCCTTCTTCTCGGCAGACACTCCGCTCCGAGGCCCGTCATTCTGACTCGCAGAAGCCTGCACTGAGCGAAGCCGAATGGGTCAGAATCTCTGTATTTCAAGTCTTTCGGAGTAGCAGCGGGCTTCAGCCCGCGGTAAACAGGCCCCAGAACAGAGGGGCTTTAGCCCCGGGTCTTGGTCCTGCTTCGTAACTCCGACTAACTTAATTTTGTAACTCGCCGGGGAATATTTGACTACGGAAGTATTGCATCTCTGCTCTACCCGCTGAGCTACGCGAATTCGCATTCGCGGCAGGACTCGAACCTGCGACCCGAAGTATCCGTACTCTGCGCCACCGGCGCCCTTGTCTCTTTTGCACAACACAAATCGTTCTTATCCAATAACTCGCCGGGGAATATTCGAACGCGGTCATTTAACATAGGTCCAGTCAACCTACGGCAGGATTCGAACCTGCAACCTCCGTCATTGCTGACGGCCCTCTACCATTGAAGTATCCGCACTCTGCGCCACCGGCGCCTTGCTTACTCATCATCCTCGTCGTAACTTTCCTCGTCTTCGGTCACGGCGACCTTCACCGTTGTCTCTCCGAATCCCTTACCAACCTTGAACCCCAGCGGCTTCGGCTCTGCCGGAGACACATGGATCGCCAGCTTCTGCATCTCCATGTAGCTCGGCTTATTCTTGTCGTGGTATCCCGTGCACTCGTAGATTCGGAACGGCAGCACGATATTCGGGTGTACGCTCCTGCACACGGACACCATCTCGGACTCTCGGTAACCGGTCATGATCAGCGCATAGCTGCACGTCCTGCACAGCGACTCCGAACCGATCGGCGTCCCGCCCTTCACATATCCTTTGCCCATATCAAGTCCTGCTTTCTGACCAGCACTCTGGCTGGAAGGTTAATGGCCGGGGAACAAGGCGATAACAGTGTCTCTTCAGGTGCTCTAACCACTGAGCTACACGAACTTGCGTCCGCGACAGGACTCGAACCTGCGACCACCTGATTATCGGCGAAGTATCTGTTATCTACGCCACCGGCCAATCATCTTCTTACCTACAAATTGCTGCACCAGGGAACCATCGAAACAAGTCTCAGAGCGAGTGCCTTACGGAACCTTGTAACTCGGGACTACGCCCCCGTCCCGCAAAACCTCTACTCCGGCAGGGATTCCCTCCCCGCTACCTTTGTCAATGGGTGGAAGTAACTCGTCTCTATCACCACTGGCGCGTTGAATAACCAGCAAACTCTGTCAGGGAACAATCCCATGCGGCACCGGGGCTTCGAACCCCATCCTTGCGGATCTACCACGAAGTAGCCGCGCAGTACGCCACTGACAGCAAACCTGCCGAGGGATCAAGCGAACCCAGAAGCCCAAACGGGCGTCGATTTACAGTCGAAGTATCTGAACTCTTCGCCACTCGGCAAGAATCAAATTGTGCGGTTATGCGTAGGATCGTCCGCTTACAGTGACGCCCAGGTGACCAGCACAGCCCGGCGATCACCGCAGAGATAAATCATCTCCGGAGACCTACGCATCGAATTTTGGAAATTCAATTTCATCGGGCTTAACTCCTACGCAGTTGGTACTTTCCCATAACTCACTTACAAAAGCAAGCCAAATTAATAGAACTTGGCAAACTATTTTCTAAGTACTTTCCTGGTCCGATTACCCAGCGACGCAAATGAATCGACACCACGCTCCGCAAAGAAAAGCGAACGCCATTGATACTCCACCCTGGGGTATCTTTTCCCTATAGGATTCGTTCCATGAACAGACTTTTGATCGGTCTTCTTCTTCTCACGTTGACTGTCACCAGCGGCGCTCAACAAACCCCTGCGCTCACCGCGGCGGAAGCCGCGATCAAGCACAAAGCCGACACCCTCGCACCAGGCGCTCACATCAGCGTCGTCCGCCTGCAGGCTCCTGAGGAGTTCGGCGATTTCCTCTCAAATGACGACCAGGGCTTCACCTTCCACGACATCGACCTCAACTCCAATGTCACGCTCAAGTACGCCGACGTCCGCAAGATCAAAGACGGCTACGGCGGCTACAACTCATTCCGCGGCAGGCATACGGACCACACCAAAGCCCTCATCGTCGGGGCAATCGTAGTCGGGGGACTTGTGGGACTGATCGTCCTGGCCGCCGCTGACAAATAGGGCTCCACCGAGGCCAAAGCCCCCGCGCCTCCGAACTGATAAACTAGGGATTCGAAGATTTTTTCCGGGGACCGCACCCGGAGCCGCACGCCGTCGCGCAGGCAGAAGGACATTCCCATGGCAGACCCCATCCAGAACGGGCATCAGAACAACGGCTTCGGCACCTCCACCCTCCGTCTCAAGCTCGGCCTCGCCGAGATGCTCAAGGGTGGAGTCATCATGGACGTCATGAACGTCGAGCAGGCGCGCATCGCCGAAGAGGCCGGCGCCATCTCCGTGATGGCGCTCGAGCGCGTCCCCGCGATGATCCGCGCCGAAGGCGGCGTTGCCCGCATGGCCAGCCCCAAGCTCATCAAGGAGATCATGGGCGCTGTCACCATCCCGGTGATGGCCAAGGCCCGCATCGGCCACTTCGCGGAAGCCCAGGTCCTGCAGGAAATCGGTGTCGACTTCATTGACGAATCCGAAGTCCTCACGCCCGCCGACGAGTCGTTCCACATCGACAAGCACGCCTTCACCACCCCGTTCGTCTGCGGCGCCCGCAACCTCGGCGAGGCCCTCCGCCGCATCGCCGAAGGCGCAGCCATGATCCGCACCAAGGGCGAACCCGGCACCGGCGACGTGGTCCACGCCGTCCAGCACATGCGCCAGATCGTCCGCGAGATCCGCGCCCTCACCGTACTCGGCGACGAAGAACTCTACAACGCCGCCAAGGTTCACGGCGCGCCCTACGAACTCGTCCGCATGGTCGCCAAGGCCGGCAAGCTCCCCGTACCCAACTTCTCCGCCGGCGGCATCGCCACACCCGCCGACGCAGCCCTGATGATGCAGCTCGGCGCCGAGACCATCTTCGTCGGCTCCGGCATCTTCATGAAGGAACGCGCCACTCCGCTCGACGTCGAGAACAATCCGCTCGAACGCGAAGAAGCCGTCTCCCGCGCCCGCGCCATCGTCATCGCCACCACCCACTTCAACGACCCCAAGATCGTCGCCGAAGCCTCCGAGTCCGTCACCGGCACCATGAAGGGCCTCGCCGCCGCCGCTATCGAAGAACAGGACCTGATGCAGACCCGCGGCTGGTAGCCGCGGACCTCCTTGGAACTGTGTCCACACAAACCATCAGGACCGTCAACCAAAGGTGTATTCCATGAAACGTCTCTCGCTCCTCGCCGTCCTCGTTCTGTGCCTTCCCTTCACCGCTCACGCCGACGACGCCAGCCGCCACGCGAAGGCTGAGGAGATGGTCACCCTTCTCCACTCCGACCGCATGGTGCAGCAGATCTCGGCGAACTTCATGAAGCAGATTTCGGCTGCGGGCGACCACGTCATCGGCCCGAACCCCACCCAGGAGAAGAAGGACGAGCTCACCGCCTTCGAGAACAAATTCTCTGGCATGATCGACGGGCAGATCGGCTGGAGCGTCCTCAAGCCGGCCCTCGTCGACATCTATGCCAGCACGTTCACCGAGGACCAGCTCACCGCCATCGTCACCTTCTACAAGTCCCCGGCCGGATCCGCGCTCGTGGACAAGATGCCCGCCGTGAATACTCAGGCAAGCCAGCTCATCCAGGGCAAGCTGGCTACTCTGCAACCGCAGATGAAGCAAATGTTCGAGGACTTCCAGCAGAGCCAGGCCGCCCCCCATCCGGCGCCCTCCCTGGGCCCGCCCACCGGTAGCGCGCCTCCCACCACTCCGAGCCCGCAGAAGTGATCGCAGCAGACGCGCCACTCACCATAGGCGTCCTCGCCCTGCAAGGCGCCTACGATGCGCACGCCAAAACGCTCACCGCCCTCGGCGCGATTCCGAAGCTGGTCCGCACGCCCGCTGACCTCGACGGCCTCGACGGCCTCATCATGCCCGGCGGCGAATCCACCACAATGTTGAAATTTCTGGAACGCAACGGATTCTTCGAGGTCCTCCAGGACTACGTCCGCACCACCCCCACCTTCGGCACCTGCGCCGGCGCCATCCTGCTCGCCAACCACGTCGAGCATCCGCCGCAGCGCTCCCTCGGCGCGCTCGACATCACCGTCGAGCGCAACGCCTACGGCCGCCAAATCGACTCCACCATCCTCACCGCCGAAACCGCAGTGCCCGGCGGCCCGCTGGAGATGGTCTTCATCCGCGCCCCGCGCATCCGCCTCACCGGCCCCGGCGTCGAGACCCTCGCCACCCGCGACGGCTTCCCTACCCTGGTCCGCTCCGGCAACCTCATGGCCGCCACATTCCACCCCGAGCTCTCCCACGACGCCCGCGTCCACCAGCTTTTTCTCGATCTCGTCCGCCAGCACCAGGCATCCGCCGCGGCGGCACGAAAGTAACGTGCCGTCAGCGATTCCCCCGAATATCTTCCCGGCACCGCCTACACTGACTCCACCACGTCCACTGCGGGAGCCGTCATGGAAAACAACTTCGCCCAGCCACCCGAGCCCCAATCTCCACAGCCGCGACGCTTTGTCTATCGCGCCGTCCATCCTGACGCGCACCACGCGCACCCCATGCGCCGAAGCACCGACGTTCCCGGCCCCCTCCTGAGAAACACCGCCCCGCTTTACCCCCGCCTGCTACTCCTCAGGATGTGCGTCTACCTCAAGAGCAACTAGCCGCCGTTTTTCGGAGTAGCAGCGGGCTTCAGCCCGCGGTAAAGCCGCCAAAGACCAAGGGGCTTTCAGCCCCGGGCTTTTCCCGTTTCCCCCACTACAAAGCTCCGCACCACCACCCCCGACGTCTCAAAATGAGACACGCGGTGCCCCGACCCATGTCCCATCTGGATCGCCTTCTTCAGCATCCGGATCGGCCCACGCGACTCGTCCTCGAACCACCGTCCCGTCGCCCACTCGAAGTCGGCCACCAGGTTGTAGCTCACGTCGCACTTCGGGCAGCCGAGCGGCGTCTCCAGCCAGCGATGGAACGCCGCCTCCGGCAGCTTGCCCACCGGGTCCGTCCCCGAACGAACCGCCGCAATCGTCTGATTCAATCCGTCCCTCCGCCTTCTAGTTCGACTGCCGCTTCGGCGTCAGGAACCCGAACAGCATGTGCAGAATTGCCAGCCCCAGCGCTCCCCAGAATGCCGCCGCCCACGTAGTAACCTGGAAGCCAGGAACCACCGCGCTGGCAAACTTCAGCACGATCGCGTTGATCACCAGGAAGAAAATCCCGAACGTCAATATCCCCAGCGGCAGCGTGATGATCTTCAGCAGCAGACCGAAAGTCGCGTTCAGCAACCCGATCACGATCACCGCCACCAGTGCCGACACAAAGTTGCTCACCACGAATCCCTGCACAAAGTGCGCCACCACCAGCAGCGCCACTGCGTTCAGAATCCAATGCAACAGCATCCGAACCATAATCCGCTCCTTCAGAATCGATTTCGACTTGTAACAGCATATGGGTCACTCAGCGAGAACCACAACTCTCCCGCCAAAGTGCAAACCATATTGCACGCCTTGCATCCTACCAAGCCAGCACGACAACGACGGCCGACGGTTCCCCACCGCACGCCCGGCTTGGAAGTATCCGGCACGAAATCGATGCAAGGCGAATCGCTCGGCGAACGGCCGGCACACTCGTGCTCGAACCTCAGTGTGCTCGAAAGTTGCACGATTCACCACGTCACAAGGAGAGATACACATGAAGCTATTTTCAGCCAATATCGAGGATTTACGCACCCTGTACATCGATTCCTTGCAGAAAGCCTTGGACATGGAGCAGAAGATTACGAAAGCCCTGCCCACCATGGTCGAGAAAGCATCCGACCCCGACCTTTCCACAGCCTTCAACAACCACCTGGAGCAAACCCGGGGACACGTCGCCAAAGTCGAATCCATCCTTCGCAATGCCAGTGGCGACGCTAAAACAACAACCTGCAAAGTCATCGGCGGCCTCACCACGGAAGCGGAGGACAACATCAAGGATGCCAAAGACCCCGGCATTCGCGACATCTCTCTCATTGCGTCCGCCCAGCAGGTAGAGCATCACGAAATGGCCGTCTACGGCACCCTGCGGACCTGGGCCCAGATCCTTGGACGGAGAGAAGACGTCGTCATGCTCGAGTCCATCCTGCGTGAGGAGAAGCAAGCCGACGAACTGCTCAGTTCCATCGCCGATCGCGTCAACCTGCAAAAAGCTGCCTAGCCGAATCCGAATCGCCGAGGCAGTTGGATACAAGGCCGGCCCATCCAACAGGATGGGCCGGTCCATTTTGCCTGCCGTCCGGTCGCCGCCCGTCAGCACCCGCCAGGATGTAGACCTTACACCCGTTTTCTGCGTCCAACCCTCAGAAGTAGACGAGCGGTGGCCCCGCGCGCGATGGAACGGTTCCCACCCCAAAAAAACCGCCGTTTCACACACCAGTGGTCATCAGACGGCTTTCCTAGTAATCTCTACGCATCGCGCGCGCTGCGAGGTGACTTCCATGCCCGTAACCGTCCCGCCCCCGGATATTGATCGCCGCCCCCGTCGTACCGACGAGAACGATGGCGGCCACGGACGGCGCCCGCCGAATGGCCGCGACCTCAAGCGCACCGGCGGAGGCGGCGACAACGACAACAGCAACGAGTCTCCCGGCCCGCGCCGGCGCCCGGGCGAACGCCTCACCACCTATCGCCTCGGCCTCTTCTTCGCCCTCGCCGCGGTCTTCATGTTCTTCGTCATGATCGTCGCCGTGTTCTTCGTTTCGCAGACCACCGGACACTTCGACGCCTACAGCCACTACATCAACGAGTGGCTCCCCACCCCCATCCCGCGTATCCTCTGGCTCAACACGCTGGTCCTGCTGCTCAGTTCCATCTCCGTCGAAATCGCGCGCCGCCACATGTTCCACGAGATCGACGCCATGGAAGAGTGGTTCGGCCTCGGCAAGCCCACCTCGCGCCGCGCCCTGCCCTGGCTCCTGACCACCCTCGTCCTCGGCATGCTCTTCCTCACCGGCCAGGTGGTGGGCTGGCGTCAGCTGGCCGCCCAGCACGTCTTCTTCAAATCGAATCCCAGCAGCCACTCGTTCTACATCATGACCGTCGCCCACGCCGTGCATCTCTCGCTGGGCATCGCCGCTCTCATGGTCGCCGTGGCCGGGCTCAATTACTTCAAAAAGATCGAAGACCGCCAGATCATGGTCGACTGCGCCGCCTGGTACTGGCACTCCATGGGCGCACTCTGGCTCTGCCTCTTTACCCTCCTCGCCTTCTGCCAGTAACCGTTACCGCGTCGGAGTTGTCGCCCCGCCATTCGGCCCGACATTGCCCGGACCACCCACCATCTGCAGCGTAGGAATGCGGTCGTCGACCGGTGGCAGTGGCGGAAACGCCATGTGCGGCTCCGCCTGATACCAGTACGCCACCGAGTAGAAGTTGTCCGAACGATGATTCCCATGGCCGTGCTCGATGGTCGCCCGGATGCTCTTGGAAAATGGAATGGGCGAGTCGAGATGGAACCGGTAGACGCTGGAGCGGCTCCCCGCCTCATCCTTGCCGACCACGGGTGCGCCGTACGATTCATAGGAAAACGGCGATCCAAAGCCCCACGCGCCCAGAAAGTAGTCTTCCGCACCGGTCCCGCTGATCGAAGGAGCGGGTTCGCCGTCGACGAAAAACATGTCGTCGCCCTCACCCCACCATGAATCCTGGTTCTGCAGCACGCTCATCGTAACCCCGACGTACTGGCCGTCGCCCTTCGCGTCGAGCCAGACGTAGTTGTCCTTCCCATCGACGTTGCGGGTGAAGTTAAGCAAGGTATCGCCGTTGCTGTACCACGTGTTGGTCCAGCCGTGGGCGGGCTGGGCCTGGCGGTATTGTGCGTGGAAGTAAAGCGTGTGCGGCGGCAGCGGATGGCTGTCCGTCCGGTACTCAAGGTTGTAGTACAGCGCGTCGACGGTCATCTTCCCGTCGTTCGTCACCGTGATCCGAGCGTGCTTCCCATAGGGCATGGGGAAGAAGCAGTTCAGCGCTCTGCTGCTGCCGACCGAGAGATACGTCGACTGCCAGTTGTAGTAGTCGCCCGTGCCCAGTCCAAAGAAGTCGCCGATCGGCGTCTCCACACTCGGATTCGTCTCGCCATCCCAGTAGATGCGCAGGACGATGCGCTTCAGGCTGTACGGCTCGTTATCGGCGATGGTGAACCACATGTGCGAGATCATGCCCGGACCGTCGGTATCCAGAATCGTCAGCGTCTCGCCCGGGGTCAGCTTGCGCGAATCCACATTGCCGCCGGTCGGTTCCATGCTGCTCGCCCGATGCAGCGTGTACGTCTGCTTCTGGGTGAGGTCCGGAAAATGGTTGGTCTGTGCACTGGCCGCTGCACTCAACAGAAAAGCGGCGAATACGGACCGCGTCGTTCGCGTCACAAAACGCATCATGGGTTCTCTGGCCTCTTCGATTCCGGGGATGTGTACCATACGGTGCCGGCGCGATACGGACTGGCGTCCTGTATTCAGCGCTGCGGCAGCCACCCGTAAGTAGAAACACTCCAAACCGGTCCGTCAAGAGAAATTAGATTGAAATATATTGAAATCGATTGACGCCTCAGCGACGCACATCACCGTTTCCTTCACCCACGAGCCCTCGCCGTCAGCTCGCCGGATCAACTGACAACGGATCACCGACAACTGACAACTGCCTTAATACGGAACTCCCTTCGTCCGCTCCGCCTTGAACGCCCGCATATACCACTCGAACTCGTCCCAGAACCTCCCCGTCTTCTCCGCCAGGGCCTCGGTCAGCGCAACGCCATCCTTGCTCAGCGCATCGCCCACCGACGGAATCGGCTGGATCGACGGGATCGACGGCATCCCCACCTCCGCCAGCATCGCCCGCAACTGCATCGCTCCCCTCACTCCGCCAAACACCCGGTTCGAGTAGCACACAATCGCCGACGGCCGGAAGAAATACTCCTCCAGAAAGTGATCGATCAGGTTGCTCATTCCCGGAGGAATGCTGTGGTTGTACTCAGCGCTCACGATGCAGAAGCCGTCCGCTCGCGCATACAACTCCGCCACCGGCGCAAGCTTCTCCCGCAGCGCCGCGTACTGTGCCGGCGTATTCTGCTTGATTTCTTTCCACATCTTGTCGAGGATCGGCAGATCGAGCGCCGCAGCATCCACCAGCACCGCCTCATGCCCGCGCTTCTCGAGTTGTGCCATCGCCCACTTCGCCGCGCGGTCACCCAACCGCTCGCTGCGCACCGACCCAAGCAACACCGGAACGACCATACGCGCACCCCTCCCGCATGACTGCTCGCGCAGCCCGGGAAAGCTCCCTTTTTGCCGCGGAGTCCTCTAGCGCTTCTTCTTGGATGCTACCTTGACCGCAGGCTTCTTGGCGGAGTGCTTCGCCACTACCTTCGCTGCCGGCTTCACGTGAGTCTTCTTGGCCGCGGGCTTTGTATGAGCCTTCGGCTTCGGTTTGGCCGCAGGCTTCGCGGCAACCTTCTTCGCCGGAGCCTTTTTCGGAGCCACCTTCGCGGCCGTCTTCGCAGGAGCCGCTTTCTTCGCAGCCTTCACCGGAGCCGTTTTCTTCGCAGCCTTAGCCGGAGCAGCCTTCACAGGAACGGCCTTCACCGGAACAGCCTTCGCCGGAGCGGCCTTCACGGGGGCCGCCTTCGCAGCCACAACCTTTGCTGCCGGCTTCGCTGCTCCCGCCTTCGCCTTCACCGGAGCCACTGCCTCGACCTCATCGTCCCCGGACTCGCCCTCCGCAAGCGCAGCAACAGCCTCCGACGCAATCTCCTCGATCTCGCCGTCTTCGGTATCCTCAGCCTTCTTGCGGCTCTTCGCCACCTTGGCGTCCTTCTTCGTCGCGCGCGCACGCCGCAGATGAACCGTCGGCGGCGGAGCTGGCGGCGAGTAAGGCTCCAGGAACGCCTTCATCTCTTCCGGCGTCCCCAGCTTCCCGTCCATCAGCTCAAAGACGATCTTCTCGACCAATTCGTCGAAGATCGGCAGCTCCGGCACAATCCGCATCTCCTGCATCTGCACATACGGAATCCGTTGCCGAGCCTGCGGCCATTCCTTGTAAAACGCCTCAAACTTTGCTTTCAGCGGTGCGCTCTTGGTGGAATACGCAACCCACAGCACCGCTTCCGGCCGTGCGGCCATCAGCATCTTCCACGCCGCCGAAGGGGTCGCCGCCGCCTTCGACCCAAGTTCCGCGGCAAACTTCTTGCCTTCGCCCTCCAGCGCCGCAATCTCCTCCACAAAGCCATGCCGCGCGAAGCTCTTCTTCAGCGCCGCTACATCCTTGGGCTGCATCTTCGCTGTCAGCAGCGGAAACTGCGCCGCCGACACGTCCGCGTGGATGCCCCGCATCTGCAACTGGGCCTGCGCGTCGCGCAGCTTCTCCAGTTCCGCCACGTTCGCCTTGGCGGCACTCCACGCCGGCGCCAGCAGCTTCATCCAGCCTTCATGCTCCAGTCGCCGCATCACCCGCAGTGGATCTTCCTCGTGGACAATCTCTTCCGCCTCGTACCCCCGCTCGAAAGCAGACATCGCGGAGATGTATCCCTCTGCCTTACCCGTCTCGTAGCGAGCCTGGGTCTTCTCTTCCATCTGCCAGCCGAGCCGCGCCGCAAACCGTTGCGCCCGAATCATCCGCACCGGGTCCTCGATGAACCCGTAGTTGCTCACCAGCCGCAGTTCGCGATTCTCAATGTCCGCCACGCCGTTCAGCGGATCCATCAGCAGACCGTACGACCCCTCGTTCAGCGACAGCGCCATCGCGTTCGCAGTAAAGTCCCGCCGCCGCAAGTCTTCCAGAATGTTCGCCGGCTTCACCACCGGCTTGCCCGGCTTCGGATAGGCCACCGTCAGCGCGCTGGCGACTTCCATCCGCACAGTGCCCGGATAGCGCAGGTACACCGCCTGCAACACTTCGTTCTCGCCGGTAAGGACCGCGCCCGACTTCTCCAGATCTTTCTTCAGTTTGAGGGCATTTCCCTGGACCACGATGTCCAGATCGCGCACCGGCGAACCGCTGGTCAGGTCCCGCACTGCGCCACCCACCAGAAAAACCGTCAGCCCTTTGGTCCGGGCAATCTCCCGTACTGCCTGCAATGCCCTCTGCTGTGCCTGGGAAAGACGGCTTTCGAGCAGGTAGATATAATCAGCCATACGCTACGAGTTTTCTCCATCCAGCCGTTGCCGGATACCTCTAACTACTAATGAATCAAAGGCTTACACTGCTTTAACAACGCGACACAAGGCTCCATTCTAGCATGATTGGCCCGGTCTGACCACGGCGAAGTACCTTTTTCGTCGCAGGCCCCCGTCCGCCGTGCGACAATCACCCCCACAGGCCGACGACTATGTCCAACTCGCGCAAAAAGGTCATTGTCAGGCGTTTCACCGGAGACGCGCTCCCCGGCTACCTCCCCGGCGCCAACTTCGTCCGCAACGGCACCCTCGATCTGCTCGACCTCAGCGGCCGCATCATCTCCTTGCCGCTCAATGACATCAAGCTCGTCAGCTACGTCCGCGACTTCAACCTCTCCGACCCCGTCAACCCCGAGCGCCTCACCCGCCGCACCTTCCTCGCACGCCCCCGCTCCGAAGGCCTCTGGCTCCGCCTCACCTTTCGCTCCGGCGACCTCCTCGAAGGCCTCGCCCCCACCGACCTCTCCCTCGTCGACGCCCTCATCGACGATGCCGGCCTCTTCCTCTCCCCGCCCGACACGCGGTCCAACACCCAGCGCCTCTACATCCCCCGCGCCGCCCTCACCGAGCTCCACCTGCTGGCCGTCATCACCACCCCGTCACGCCGTCAGCCGCTTTCCACCAAGGAATCCAAGCAGAGCCTCCAGGACGAGCTCTTCCACCTGCCCCTCGACCCCGACTCCCGCCCTAACTAACCGACCTCGACAATCCGTTGTCATTCTGCCCCAGAGCCTGCCGAAGGGGAAGAACCCCCCGCATTTCGCCTGTGCAGTCAATACGGATTCGTTGCCTTGCCTCAACTCACCCTTGCCGAGCCATCGCAAGGTCCACAATCTCCCCCACCATCTGCGTATAAGAGAGCCCGGATTTCTTCGCGGCCATGGCAAACTCCTGTCCGCTCGAAAGCCACGGATTCGGATTCGCCTCGATCACATAGATCTCGCCCTTGCTCGAGAGGCGCATGTCGATCCGGCCATAGTCGCGCAGCTTCACAGCGCGGTAAGCCTTGATCGCAATCTCCGTAAGTTTGTTCACCGTCTCTTCATCCAGGTCTTCCGCAATCGCCGATTTCGTCAGCTTGTAGGCTTCGGTATCCTTCACGAATTTGACGTCCAGGCTGGCAATCCTTGGGACGCCCTCGGGGAGTTTCGACAGATCAAGCTCCACCAGCGGCAGCGCATGTGCGCTCTCGTAACTGCCGAGAATGGCGGCATAAATCTCGCGCCCTTCGATGTACTCCTCGATCAGTGCAGGAGAATCGAATTCTTTCTGGATATAGTCGATACGCTCCATCAACTCCTTCACGCTGTTCACCACCGCAGCGGCATCGATGCCTTGGGATCCATCTTCGGAGGTAGGTTTGACGATCAGTGGAAACGCAATGTCGTGGGCATGGTCAATCGTGCCGCGATAGGCGGTCGCGAAATAGGGCGACTGAATTCCATAGAACGAGAACATCTTCTTTGCGATCGATTTGTCCTGCGCAAGAATGTTCGCGTGCGGTCCCGCCCCGGTGTAAGGGATATCGAGCATATCCAGAAACGCGGTAACGTTCATCTCCTTGGTATCGTCGCCCGCATACGATTCGGTGAGGTTGAAGATGAGATCGGCATTACACTTGGCGAGCCCCACCAGCGATTGCGGGCGGCCGTCCAGCACGTAATACGACGGCTCATGGCCAAGCTTCTCCAGCGCTTCAAAAATCTCCTCGCGGTCGTGCTTCACCGGCTTCTTCTTGCGTGTCGCCTTCCCTTTGCGCTTGCGCGGCGCCGGAACTTCTTCCGGCTCTTCAGCGGGTGTTTCTTCCCACAAGTCGTACAGCACGGTGACCTTCATCTTCGTTCCAGTCATGCGGCCTCCAGACGGAGTGACGGCATTTGCCGGCCCACCTCAGGGATGAATGAACTTCCCACGAACGAGGTAATTCATGGAGAGCGCGGTGGTGTACACCGTGAACTCCGTAAGGTAATCAGACTCGCGCCGAACGTCGACGCGTAGACCCAGGTCTTCAACACGCTTGCAAATCGCTTCGACCAGCCGCTTGATGATCGGACGTTGCACGCCGCTCCAATACGCGACCTTGTCCACAATCGGCTTGCGATGCTCGCGCAACATCTCCTGCGCGGCGCGCACTCCCTTACGTCGCTTGGGCGAGACATTGAAGATGTCCGCCAAATCGGTATCCAGCGCCAACTCCTGCACCGGAATCTCCTCGGGCAGGCTCAGGCGATAGAACTCCCCAACCGTCGATTCCATCTCGTCGACGGTGATGTCGGTGCGACCGCGACGCCGGCTGGGCTCCACATCCCCAATCTTGCGCGCCATGCGATCGACGTACTGCAGCTTGGCCAGCGCGCCCCAGCCCGCGTAGCGCTTCCTCCATTGCGAGCGAGGCGTCAGCCACACCGCAAACGTCTCCGCAAAATCCTCATCCGGATGCTTCTGCGCGTACCACCCCGCCATGTGGCGAACGAACTTCCGCGAGAACGGGATGGGCCGGTAATTATCGCGATAGGCCCGGCGAAACGGCCCGAACAGATCGCGCCATTCCGCCGACTTGTACAACTGGTATGCGTAATTGAAGGCGTGTCCCGCCTCATGACGCATGTACATCATGATCTCGCGCGCGTCTTCGAGGTCGTTCATATCCCGCTCCAGCCGTGCCAGGTCCGGGTTGGCCAGGTAGAACGGAATGCCGATCACCGGCTCGCCCGAGGGACATCCCCATTCATCGGTGAGATAACACGGTGGACGGAACTTGTGGATGCCCTTGGCGTCCAGTTCGCGGTAAAGCTGCTGCACGAATCGGTCCAGCGGCGAGCCCTCGAGTTTAAGCCCAAGATCCCGAATGGGCTTGGCGAGTATCTCCTGGAACTCCGTTCGGGTTTTCTCGAAATCGCGCAATGGGCTGTTCAGAGTTCTATAGGACTCAACTGGACTTGGCATAGCGGGCGTATCGCTTCTGCACATAGCAATACCGATGCGCCCAAACCCGCTGGAGAGTGTACCGGGAAAATTTCACGCCGTGTGCGCCTTTGGCAGCAGCGCGCTTCGGAGGATACTGGCAGACTCGGCACCGCCCGCCTTTCGGAGTAGCAGCGCGCTTCGGAGGATACTGGCAAACTCGGCGCCGCGCGGCTTTCGGAGTAGCAGCGCGCTTTAGAGGTTGCTGAAAAACTCGACACTCCGCGTTTTAGGAGTAGCAGCGCGCTTCGGAGGATACTGGCAAACTCGCCGCCGCGCGGCTTTCGGAGTAGCAGCGCGCTTTAGAGGTTGCTGAAAAACTCGACACTCCGCGTTCTAGGAGTAGCAGCGCGCTTTAGCGCGCGGTAACCCACGTCAAATCAATCGGGGTTTTAACCCCGGGCTTTTTCGCTCGCCACAGACTTATCCCGCGCGGCGCCAGTGTTCCCCTTCCCGGCCCGCAGGAGTCACCCCCAGAAGCTGTGCCATCAGCGACATCACGTCCCACTTCATCCAGTTCTCCACAATCTTGCCGCCCTCAATCCGGTAGATCGACGTCCCAGGGATCGAGGCGAACCTGCGTTTCCCCGCGATCCCGAGGAACTCGGCCGCCTGAGTCGCCGTCGCATTCCAGCGTACCTTCACGTGGTCGCCCTCGCCGATGGTCTCGACAATCGTAATCTTCACATCCGGAAAGGCCCTGCGGACTCGCTCAATCAGGCGCTGCAGGCTCGCCGGACCCGGCGCCATGTACGGAAATACCCGGTCATGATGTCGGCAGTCTTCCGCAACAAGTTCCGGAACCAGGCCCACGTCCCCGCCATTCCAGCACTCGTCTGTAAAGCGATAGATAAGCCGAACGTCGCCGTCGAATCCTTCTCTGGTAGAGGTCATCGCGAACCCCCTCGTTGGCAGCAGATCATACACCCTTCTTCAAACCCAGTTCCGGCGGCCACCTTGCAAAGCAATGGCCCAGCCTTCACCCTTTCTCCTTGGATGCATCCGGCCCTCGCCGCGACGCCATGCGTGACTCGGGTCACATCTTCGTTGCGCCGGGCGACGATATCGTTCCCTTACTGGCGCATCCAGTCCCGGGGCTTAACTCTATGGCGACGTTGAAGGCTTCTTTGATTGCGAGCATTATTGGGATCCAAAACTGGCTGCTGCGCCTCACCCAGGAGATGAGACCAAAGCATCCTTAGTAAACCGCTTTCATCTTTGCCTCGGGGCCCTTCCACTCACGTAAATGGGACTAAACTCGCAGCGCCCCTCAGACATGTCCTTTTCTCGTCCATGTCCCTCCTGTGGCAATCCCTTGCTCTCTAATCCCGTGTAGGATGGGCGAAGTTTGTACGACATGACACGGGGCGTCTCCTCATGATCGGACTCGTCTTCGCGCTTCTCGCGCCACCTCTTCATCAGGCGGTCCAGCCTGCCGTGCGTGGGGCATCTCAAGCCGTCGCCTCCACCCTTACCATTTCTGTCGATCAGACGGCCTATACAGGTGAGCCACTGTGGGTGCGTCTGACGGCGGTCCCCCCAGACGATATTCGCTATCCGTTCCACGAGGCCCTGGAAGATATGGGCTGCAATCGCCTGGAAGTGATGAGAGATGGAGCTCTCCTTACTCCCCGTCCCCTGCACAGCATTTACAACGGAAGCGGGATTCTCTGTGGCTCTGCCGCTCCTCGCGGGGCGCCGCTGAACCGGCTCCCAATTCATATTCTTTATCCCCTGGATACACCCGGTACCTACTCCATTCGATGGATCCGGACCCGGTTCGGTTCTCCGTCGGGGGATACACCAGCCCCCGGGGCACAATCGGGTTGGCTCTCCTTCCAGGTTCTTCCAACGACACCGGAGCAGCACGAGGCATGGCTGAGCCGGATGCTCGCCAACCCTCCCACGGAGGACGGTCTGCTCGCGGGCGATTATCTGCCTTCTCTCGCAGCCGCCGCACCCGAACCGCGTGCCCTGGGCGTATTCGTGCGCTACATGTACGCGGAGAATTCCATGGTCGCCGGGATGGCGGCATCGGCCCTGGAACTGTATCCGAAGGAGGCCGTGTTGCAGGCGATTGCCGCATCGCTGGAACAGCACGGGCCTGGTGACGCGCTTGCGTATTACGCGACCTACCACACTGGCTGGACCCATGACGAGGAGGAGAAGATTGTTCGTGCGACGGTCCCCTATCTTCAACCTTCTATCGCATCGGCGCCCGGCAAGGAATCCTCACCCGGCACATCCACTTCCGTGTCGGCAGCAGCAATAAAACTTCTCCGCTTCATCTTCTTCGTCCCCAACCACGCGTGGCCCGCTGACCCCGAACTCGCCGCCTACGCCGACGAACAAGTCCTCCAGGCCGCGCCCGCCATCATGGCGAACGGGGATACAAACGCGGTTCAGGAACTCTCCGAGTATCTTGGCACAATGCCATCTTCGTCACGTGGTCATGCGCTTCTTCTCCAGATCGCAGATCGTCCCGACACTGCCGGAACCCAGGCGAAGATAGCCATCACGTGGCATCCGCAGCCTGAAGACCTCGCGCATCTCGCAGCCGCTCTCACCGCTCCGGGAGATGGAGACTCCAGAGGAACGAACCGCAGCAGCCTTCCGTATAGTCTGGTTAACGGCTATGGTGATGCTGCTCTGCCCTACCTGGAGAAAGCCGTTTCCGATTCTCCGTATATCTGGGTTAAGGTAAGCGCGGCTTATGAACTGGTCCTCAAGAATCGCCGGGTAGGATTTCAATTCCTGCTGGAACAGCTCGTGCTCGACACTTGGCCGGCGAATAAAGCATACAAACCCCAGTTGGTCCGCTGGGTCTGCGATCACTTCCCCAAAGATCTTCCGCGGGACGCGTCAGAAGAAACAGTCGTCAGCTTTCTGAGTGCCCATCTGGCTGCCGGTTCCCAGGCAAACTAAGACCGTCGCAAAACCAGCCGCAATCTCCTTGTCAAGCCCCTGACCACCTATCTAACTCAATCAAAAAGAAATAGCGTTGTCCAGTCACTTATCCTCCAAGCCATATAATTAAATTAAGGAGCAAAAGAAAAATCGGCATTCCGCTCACCCCACCCGGTGTCCAGCGCTATCTTGCTGATTCCACACTATGTTGACGAAGGGATGCACGCAGAATCAATATCTTACGAGCGGGATTCATATCCCGATTCGAATCTAAGTCTTTTGTTAAGAATATTTTGAAATCAAAAGGCGGGGGGGAGGGGGCCCCTCCCCTCACCCGGAAAAGAGCACCGAATGAACCAGCAACTCGCAACCTTCAACCTCCAACTGTCTTCTACAATCGCGCAATGAAGCTAGCCGACCTTGCCGCGCACTTGGGCGCAACCCTCCAGGGCGATCCCGAAGCCGAAGTCACCTCCGTCGCTGGCCTCGAAGAGGCCCTCCCCGGGCAACTTGCCTTCGTCGCCAATCCCAAGTACATCCCCCACGCCCGCACCACCCGCGCCACCGCAGTCGTGGTCGAACCGGCCTTCGAGCAGATCACCGCCGCCACTCTCCGCATCGACAATCCCTACCTCGCCTTCGCCCGTGCGCTCGAGCTCTTCTATCAGCCGCCCGCCTATCCCGCCGGAATCCACCCCACCGCCGTCATCGCACCCACTGCCCGGATCGGCCGTGGCGCACACATCGGTGCCTACGCCGTCGTCGGCGACCACGTCGTCCTTGGCCCGCACGCCACCCTGCTGCCCCACGTCGTCATCTACCCCGGCGCCCACATCGGCAGTCACTTCTTCGCCCACGCCCACGCCGTCGTCCGCGAACACTGCCGCCTCGGCGATCACGTACTGCTGCAGAATGGAGCTATCATCGGCCCGGACGGCTTCGGCTTCGCCCGCCACGCCAAGCCGGAACCCGGCACGCCCGCCTGGTACAAGATCCTCCAAACCGGCCCCGCCGTCCTCGAAAACCACGTCGAAGTCCAGGCCAACGCCACCATCGACCGCGCCTCGGTCGGCGAAACCCGGATCGGCGCGGGCGCCAAGATTGACAACCTCGTGCAGGTCGGCCACGGAGCCTCCATCGGAGCCGACACGCTTCTCTGCGCCCAGGTCGGCGTCGCCGGCTCAGCCGAGATCGGCAAAAACGTCATCCTCGCCGGCCAGGTCGGCGTCGTCGGCCACCTCAAGATCGGCGACGGCGTCATCGTTACCGCCCAGTCCGGCGTCGGCGGAGATGTCGCTCCCGGCGCCACTGTCAGCGGCAGCCCCGCCTTCGACAACATCAAGTGGCTGCGAGCCACCTCCCTCTTCCAGCGCCTGCCGGAAATCGTCAAGGAGCTGAAAAAACAGAAATCTTCGTAATTAATTCGTTGGGAATTGTCGTGTCCCAGCGAAACATCGCGAGAGTAAGATAGCCAGCGCAGCTTCTGGCGCATCTAAGGATCAGTGGAACAGGAGACAACAGCCAATACCGGCCTCGAACTAGTCCGCTCACCCACTGTGAACGTCCTGTTGCTCGACGACGACCCGGTCAACCTCCACCTCCGCGGAGCAATCCTCCGCCAGCATGGCTATGCCTCCGTGACCGCCACCACCATCGAGGAAGCCACCCAGCTCCTCGACCAGATCGACATCGCGGTGCTGGACTACCACCTCGGCACCGGCCTGTTCGGTACCGAAGTCGCAGCCAAGCTGCGCAAGCGCCGCCCCCAGGTCCCCATCATCATCATGTCCGCCACGCTCGAACGCCATTTCGGCGGAGTGGAAGACATGCACCTGCTCAAGGGCCACAGCTCGGTGGACGACCTGCTCTCCGCCCTGCGCTCCTTCGAGGCCCGCCGCCGCGGCGCGCCCGTCGTCGTCGACGCGCGCGACTTCTTCTACTCCCGCATCTCGCTGGCCATTGGCTCCGACGTCCTGGTCCAGATCCTCGACGCCGCCGGCAACTGGCTCTACTGCAACGACACCGCCGCCGAATACCTCAGCCAGCCGCGCGAGTGGTTCTCCGGACGCAACCTCTTCGTCGAGCTTCCCTCCGCTCCTCCCGACTGGATCGACATCCTCCGCTCCGTCGCCGAGACTCGCGATACCTACATCGACCGCACCCGTCGCGGCCTCTTCTTCCTTGCCCCCGGCATGAGCCCCAGCCCCAGTTGGAGCGTGCTCGCCTTCCCCATCACGCTGCACGACGGACGGCCCGGCGTAGTCCTCACCGCCCGCATCCTCGAGCGCGCCCCCAGCCTTCTCGCCTGATCCGCCTCACGAGATTCTCTCGAAGGCAAAAAAATCCCCACCCCCCGCGACGAAGAGTGGGGAAAAGTTTGAACCGAACTACTGACCCGCAGGCGCCGCCGCGGCCGGCTTTTTCGCCGCTGCCATCGCTGATTTCGGCTTCCAGAACGGATCCGCCTTGATCCACGATTCGTCCGGATAGCTCATGCCTGGCTTGAACTCATACAGGTTGGTCATCGAAGACTCGAGGCAATCCGCTGTCATTTCCCCAATCTTCTTCATCTTTTCCGGCCCCATTGTCTTGGCGAACTTCGCGTCGTCACCCATGAACGTGTCGTTCTCGGCCAGTGACGCCATCACTGAGACCGCGATGTAGACGCCGCCATTGTCCTGCCCATAGTAGCTCTCAAACGTCGCCCAGTTCGCGTGTTCGGAGGCTTTCCCGTAACCCTCGACGTACATCTTCACCAGTTCCAGGAACTCCGCCCGTTTGCCGGGTTTCACCTGGTACCGCGAGATCTCGAAGTAGCGATCGTGAGCGATGTCGCGCGTATGCAGGCTGAGATCCGGATTGAAGACGAGAACATCCTGCTGGAAGTCCTCCAGTAGTTCCCCGTCCGCAGCCTCCGCGCGGTCCCAGGCCGCAGACAACGTCGCGTTCTTCGCCACGGCATGATTGTCCTTCTCCCACGCCTCGAACGACGGATAGCCCACGAAGAACAGCACGCGCGGCTTCCCCGACATCGACTCTGCCGCGAAATAGTGAGTAGGCCACTTCGCCGCGGTCATCGCGTTGACGAATGCGCTCTCCGTCTTTTGGTGCATCGCGTCGGTCTTGCCGGTCTTCAACCACTCACGCTCGATCACCAGCACCTTCGGCGGACCGGCAGGCATATCCTGCGCCACCATGGCGCCACATCCGAATACGACACACAAACCTACGCACAACCCTGTCAAGTTTTTCATCGCGTTCACCTTCACTTTCTGAAATCGGTTTTTGGAATAGGTTTTGCGCAGGGCACATCGCTGCGACTCCACAGATGTTCCTGCGACCGCGGGCCCACAAGCTCAGAAGTAAAATGGATTACGCCCCAGAGTGTAGTCCAGGACGGCACGTTCTGGCATTCCTCTTTCAAGTTTTTCCGAAGATTGATTCGAAGTTCCAATTTCGCACCGGAGAGCCGCTAATCGCCCGGACGGGCCATTGTCTTGACCTGTTACCCTAAATTCGGATGCGCATCTTCAGGTTTCTTATCGCGCTCGCGACAGTCGCCCTTCTCGCCGGCTGCCACTCAGCCTACATCGCGACGACCATCTCCAACCGCACCGCGGAGCCCCTGACGCTGATCGAACTGGACTACCCGTCTGCCAGCTTTGGCACGCAAACCCTCGCCCCCGGCCAGGATTTTCACTACCGGTTCAAGGTTTTGGGCAGTGGACCCACCACTGTTCTTTGGACCGACGCCCCCGGCCACGACCGGAAAAACTCCGGCCCGGCCCTGCGCGAAGGAGACGAAGGCAAACTGGGCATTACTTTCAACTCGACCGCAGCTCCCACCTGGAGCCTTCAGCTTCTCAATCGCACCCCAGGCAGCTAGTTCCGGTTTGGGATCGCGGTGTGGCCCAAAATCGCGTCAGGGCGAGGCCTGACGGCAGCCTTCGACACTACCCTGGGAGGATTCGCTCTCCGACCAGGAGAATGCGCATTCCTCCGCCTACTGGCTTCGATTGAAAGGAAGGTCCCCGGCACCACAAAGAACCAAAAGCCTACCAGACACATAAGAATCAACATCACGATCCTCCAGCCTCAGATTAAGCGCTCAGTTTTTGCGATTCGCGATCTCCCACCACCATTCCAGGGATCGCATCTGTGTCTATGATGCCAGTTCCCCGCTAACTGCAACTGTCCTTGAGTTCTTTTTTGTCTTTTATCAAATTGTCTTTCTGCGTGGCGGCAAAATTCGTCGTCATCTCTCTAAATGCTCTAAACTTGAACCTGATGCCGCGCGGTTACTTCATCACTTTCGAAGGTCTCGACGGCTCCGGCAAGACCACCCAATTGCGTCGACTCGCCGACTGGCTGACCAACGCGGGTCATACGGTCGTCACCCTGCGCAATCCCGGGTCGACCGCCCTCGGCGACCGCATCCGCTCGATTCTGCTGGATTCCCGGTCGGAGTCCTCCCTCGGCGCCATCACGCCGCTCGCCGAGATGGCCCTGATGTTCGCCGACCGCGCCCAATCCATCGCCGAAGTCATCCTCCCGGCCCTCGACGCCGGATCCATCGTCCTTTGCGACCGCTTCACCGACTCCTCGGAGGCCTACCAAGGAGGCGGACGGGGACTGGGCAGCGAGCGCATCCTCCAAATGCACTCGGCCGTCTGCAACAACCTGCAGCCGGACCTGACCCTGCTGCTGCTGCCTCCGCTCGATGCCTCGCTCGTCCGCGCACGCCGCCGCAACCATCGCAGCGTCCAGAGCGAGGGCAAAGACGAGAACCGCTTCGAGCGCGAGCCCGACGACTTTTACACACGCGTCCACGCCGCCTACCAGCGGATCGCGGCCCGCGAACCCCAGCGGGTCGTCACCATCGGAGATAGCGGCAGCGACCTCTCAATCGATGCAATCGCGCTGCGCATCCGCGAACTCGTTTCCTCCCGCATACCCGCACTCACACTTTTGTGAAGCAACGCCCGTCGTCTAACCAGACATGACGTACAACCTGCCGCCCGGCCTCAAGCGCACGCTGTTTTTCTACTGGAATGAGCCCTGGCTGAAGCTGGGCCATCCGATCGTGCTGTTTGAGCACCTGCGCAAGACCTACGGCACCATCGTCCACTACCGCTTCATGGGCACGTCCATCATCTTCATCAGCGACCCCGAGTACATCCGCGAGATCCTGATCAACCAGGCGCCCAGTTTCGTCAAGGAGCGCACCGTTCGCCGCATGAAGGTCCTGCTCGGCGAGGGACTGCTTACCGCGGACGATCCTATCCACGCCCGCAATCGAAAGCTGGTTGCGCCGGCCTTCCACCGACAGCGCATCGCGGCCTACGGAGACACCATCGTCGCCATCGCGGCCCACACCGCCGATCAGTGGCAACCGGGCCAGACCATCGACATCGCCGCCGCGATGATGGCGCTGTCGCTTGAAGTTGTCGCCCGCACGCTCTTCGACACCGACGTCACCGCAGACGTCCGCAGCATCAACGACGAAGTCAACACCATCATGGAACTCTACAACTTCATCGTCGCGATGCCCGCGCTGGAGCGCTATCTCGACTGGCCCATCCCGGGCCTGGTGCGGTTTCGCCGCTCGCGGGACCGGCTCAACCGCGTCGTCGAGCGCATCATCCACCAGCGCCGCGAAGAGATGGTCGCCGGCCGCACGATCGCGGGCCGCGGCGATCTGCTCTCCATGCTCATCGCCAGCCGCTATGAGCCCGAAGATGCCGCAACCTCGCGAACCGACGGGATGTCCGACGAGCAGATCCGTGACGAGGTTCTGACCATCTTCCTCGCCGGCTACGAGACCGTCGCCAACGCGCTCGCCTGGACCTGGTACTGCCTCTCGCAGAATCCACAGGCCGAAGCGGGTCTGCATGCCGAACTCGACGCAGTCCTTGGCAACGCGGACGGCAGCCGCCGTCTTCCTACCCTGGCCGACTACTCCGCCCTCCGCTACACCGAACAAGTCTTCGCCGAATCGATGCGCCTGTATCCACCGGCGTGGGCGCAGGGGCGCATGTCCACCAGACCCATCACGCTCGGCCCATACCGCATCCCCGCCGGCGCGCATTTCTTCTTCTCGCAATACATCGTGCATCGCAGCGAGGAGTTTTACCCCGACCCGTTGCGCTTCGATCCGGACCGTCACACGCCCGAAGCCAAGGCCGGTCGGCCGAAGTTCGCGTACTTTCCCTTTGGGGGCGGCGGCCGCCAATGCATCGGCGAGTCCTTCGCGTGGATGGAAGGCGTCCTCACCATCGCCACCATAGCAAGCCGCTGGCGCCTCAGCTACCTCGGCACTACCCCGCCAGTGCCGCAGGCGAAGATCACCCTCCGCCCGCGCGATCCATTGCTCATGCGCCTCACCCAGCGCTGACGACTGCTACTTCGCGCTGGCCGGCGGCACGATCCCATTCATGCGCAGATACTCCACCATCTGCCCGTAGTGATCGTTGGCGTGGGAGATGCCGAACTGCGCCGCGGTCGCCCGCGTCTGGATCCCGCCCTCTTCCAGGGCCACAGTCTCGAACGCATTCGCCGGAGTAATCGTCGCAATCGCCTTGCGCGCAAAGGCAAACGAGCCCGCGAGCGCCGCCACGACATCGTCCTTCTTCGTCAGCTTGCCGAACCCGGCCACATTCACATCCGGCTTCAGTCCGCTTACCGCCATATAGAAGAAGTAGTTCGCCTGCGCCACGTGCGTCGCTTGTTGCGCAAAGGTACGGACCGTCGCGAAGTCCGTCTTTTGCCCGGGCGCGAAGATCGCCGCACTCGGCGCGAAATCGAACTTATCTTCCGGCATCGCCTTCACCGCGCTCATCATCTCGCTTTCAATGATGGAAAGCTCGGAGTCGATCGCCTTCGACGGAGCCACAACCGTACCGGCGGGCGTTGGGGACTGAGCGCCCATCTGCGCCGTCGCAGCCAGCAAAGTAGTGCCGAACACCAAACAAATTGCAGACAGATGCACCCGCATAAACCACCTCGGAAGAAAGTTATACCGCTGAACGGGACGATGGTAGCAAACCGATGTGTACCGTGTCGCCCGCGCTCACTTCGCAGCGGACTTCACTGCGCCGGCTGGCTTCACGATCATGGTCTCCTGCAGGTCAATCATGCCGGTGCCGGCAAGCTCGGTCAGCTTACTCATCAACTCATCCACCTTCTCGTGGGTCTCGATAAACTCGATCTTTACCGGAAGCCGGTCCGACAGCTCGACGAAAGAGGCCGAATGTAGATGGTGATCCACTCCGAAGCCCGCCACCCCTTTGAACACCGACGCGCCGTTGACCCCGTGGTGCAACAGGAAGTCGAGGATCGTAGCCTCGGACGCGGCGCCGTGACGTCGTGAACCTTCGCTGAGATAGATGCAAACCTTCAGAGCTTTACCCGCCTGCAGCATGGGACCCTCCAACACCGGCGACGCGCCAACGCCGCCAACCCATCAAGATACGCCGGCGCCGGCGGTTACGAAAGCACCCGTCCCAGAGCCGCGCCCAGCGCCACCGCGACCAGTCCGAAGATGAGACTCGACGTGACGTACAGCAGCGCAACCCAGAAAGCGCCACTGTTCAGGTTGGAAAAAATCTCCCACTCAAACGTCGAGAAAGTCGAGTAGGCGCCGATGAAGCCGATGGGAATCAGGTAGCGCAGCGCAGGATTGATGTTGGTGTGGCGATTCAGGATCTCCAGTGACAGCCCGATGATCAGGCACGCGGAAATGTTGATGATCAGCGTGCCGTATGGAAACCGTATCCCCAGTCGATCGCTGACCGTGGTGCCGACAAAATAGCGAGCCACCGAACCCAGGGCTCCGCCCAGCGCGATAAAGAAGTACTTCTGCAAATCCGTACGCTCCTGAGTGATGCATCTATCTTACGTCGAGGGCCTCACAACGGCTGGTAGTAACGCGTCTCCGGGAATGCGCACGACTGGCACAGGATGCGGCGCGTCACGCCGCCCTCGCAGAGTTCTTCGCGGACTACTTCGCGGTCGTAGTTGATGCCCTCTCCGCAGACGTCGCACTTTATCCGCGCCGACTTGTACCCCGGCATCTCGCGCGCGTGCAGCGGAATCGACACCCACTCCGTGGCGAACAACTCCTCGTCGGGAAGCTCGCGATAGGCCAGCATCTGCTGCGCATTCTTTCCGTCGATGTGCGGATACAGTTCGCGCGCTCGCTCTCTTGACGACTCCAGCGCCGCGATCCGCACTGCACGGCCACCGGCGATCGCTTCCAGCCCCAGCGCCGGATCCGCCGGCCGGCCGAGGTCCAGAAAGCTCGCCGCCATCTTGCCCCAGTCGCGAAACTTCAACGCGCGCTTGCCCAGGCGGCAGCCGGTAACCACCGCGATCGCGTCGGTGGCACAGCGATCGATCTCCACAAAGGTGACAAGGCGCTTGCGGTCGGCGCGATGGATCAGTCCGCGCGGATCGTCGATGCCCAGCATGCGGCACCCCAGCATCGCCATGCGCACGCCCAGCACCTGCCCGGCGCAGAGGTGTCCGTGCGCGATCTCCGCCTCGCGAAGGAGGCTGTCAAGAGACTCCATCCACTGATGATACCCGCCAGTAACGACAGCGTGTGGGTTCGAGTTTGACGGAGGTAGGCCGCGAAGGTAATAATTCGTCCTCCGAGGTGCACCATGAGCGAAATGACCACGACAATCGGCGCAGTCCTCAGGCAGAAGGCGGGAGATGTGCTTTCCGTTCCGCCGGATGCCTCCGTGTACCAGGCGATCGAGATCATGGCAGAGAAGGGCGTCGGGGCGCTGCTCGTAATGGAACGCGGCGAGTTGCTCGGGATCGTCTCCGAGCGGGACTATGCCCGCAAGGTGGTGCTGCAGGGCCACTCCTCGAAAGAAACGCCCGTTACGGCGATCATGAGCAGCCCGGTGGTCACGGTGACGCGGCAGCACACCGTGGGCGAGTGCCTGCGCATCATTACGGACAAGCACTTCCGCCATCTCGCGGTTGTCGAACACGGCACCGTGGTCGGCGTCGTCTCCATCGGCGACCTGGTGAACTGCGTCATCACGGAGCAGGAACAGACCATCCGCCACCTGCACGCGTACATCTCCGGCGCCGCGAACTAGCGCTTTCGTCCGCCGTTATTGCTGGTCTCCCGAGTCGCCTTCTTCGATCAGCGAAGCTGCGCCCACGACATCGAACGTCATCGGCTCGCCGCCCGACGCCTGCAGCGTCACCCGCATCGGCGCCCGCTGCCACTGCGCCAACGTGCACACCGGCATCACCGGTGCGGGCTGCGGCCATTTGCCAATCTGCTTCGACACCACCGCTCGCCGGGCGCCAAGCTGGGCCACGACCGCGAATAGGCCGCCCTTGACCGTCGAGGCCGTCCCGCAATAAGCCGCGTAGTCGCGGTACCACACCGCCTCCGACACCACGTTGTCGAAGTCCGGCAGATGCAGCGCGGTGATGTGCCCGGTGCTGCGGTCCACCAACAGCCAGGGACCCGGCTGCCAACTCCAGTGGGCGGTGGCTTCGCCGGGCAGCGAGTCATTGAGCCGCAATGCGCGCCGTATGGCGAAGCTGCGGTCGGTGACGTCGTGGGCGTCGCCGGTGGTCCATTCTTTTTGCCGCCCATCGACGGTAAGCGGCCGAACCTTGATCATCGGCGCATCGGCAGGCTTCCCCACCGAACTGCCCTCGAGCGGTGCATTTTGCGGAGGTGTGTAGGGGACTCTCCGGACCGCTCCCAGGGCCACAACGTGAACTTTGGCGGGAGCCCCGGCGAAGGCAATTGGCGGGAGTAACGGAAAAAAGACGAGCGTCCACAGCAGCAGGCGCACAGGCGCGGAGCGAAAGGTCTGCATGCGGGCCAGACTAGTGCGTCTCGGAGTCAGAATCAAGGTTTGTTTTCAATCCCGTCCGTCCGCGCCCGGATTGGAGGTCCCAGGACAGCCCAGAGGTGGCGAGCCGTGTGCGCCCGGTTTTGCAGAGCCCCCGCGTTCCCGCGACCCCTCCCGGAGTAGTATCGTGTTCACAGGGCGTAACCGACCGGCTTCCCGAGCAGCTTACCCAGCGGTGCCCAAGTTTAATGTAGTTTTCGTGGATTTCTCGCAAAGAGAACCATATTCGCAATATTCTGCCGGCTCGGAAACTGTAAGACTGCTCTTAAAGATTGCGGCTGACGCTGGCGTGGACGAAAAGCTAGCGTCACCGGCCCCAGGAACCGAACGACATTTCAGGCAACCAGGAAAGGAAACAATCGAATCATGTGGAAACCGAACCAGGCTGGACCGAACTCCCCATCAACCCCTGAGCCGGCACGTCCGACTCCTCCGGCCTCCGCGCCCGCGGCCTTTGAGCCGGCACGCCCTTCTGCCGGAGCTACCAGCGCCGCTGCCGTTCCCTCCGGCGAACAGGCCACCATCGGCAAGTCCCTCATCGTTAAGGGCGAGGTCTCCGGGTCCGAGTCGCTCTACATCGACGGCAAAGTCGAAGGCGCCATCAACCTGCCGGGCAACCGCGTCACCGTCGGCCGCAATGGCCAGGTCGCGGCCAATATCATGGCCCGCGAAGTCGTCGTCCTGGGCAAAGTGCGCGGCAATATCAATGCCAGCGATCGCGTCGACATCCGCAGCGAAGGCTCGCTGACCGGCGATGTGGCCGCGGCGCGCATCTCCATTGAAGACGGCGCGTACTTCAAAGGCGGCATCGACATCCGCAAACCCGGCGACACAAAGAACGGAGCCGCTGCGACGACGCACGTCGCGGAGCCCGTCGCCGTGGAAGCGAAAGCCTAACGCAGCAACAGCTGCAACGCACGTGGCCTCGGCAAATGCCGGGGCCACTCTGCATGCGCCGAGGTGTGACTCCCTACTCGCCCGGCTTGCGCCGAATCTGGCCGGGATCGACCAGGTCGGGCGAACTCGGCGCCGCCGGCTGATTCGCGCCCGGATCGACGTGTGGGTTCAGGCTCGCCCACTGCTTGCGCAGATCGCCCGCGGAAATTGCGACTGAAGGTTTGAATCGTTCCGACGCCATGTAGTCGAGAATCGAGCGCCGTAGCGAAGGTGTGCCAGGCCTGCTCGCATCCAGGTTGAACGAGCACACTATCAGCTTTCCCGCGCCGACCGAGCATTCGTACAACGTCGCGAGCCTGAGATTCCGATTCCAGTCGTCAATCGGCTGCACAATCGGCTGCAGTGCGTGGGGTAGCGCATCGATATTGACGGCGCGAACATCGGTGAAAAGATCGACCCACTGCCAGTCACAGTTGGACTCCGTTGGAAAGCCCGCAAGAGCGGAATGCTTCGCATCGACCAGCAGCCCAAGGAACGTCGTGCCGTTGGGATTCATCAAGTGGTTCCAGAAGATCGGAACCGTCGACAGCTTCGGATCCGTCGAGTCGAGATCGGCCGCCTTCGGCACGAACAGTACCTTCCCGCCCGCAGCAAGCTTCGCCTCCGCCTCTGGCCAAGCGCTGGTCACCAGCACTTCTGCCGGCGCGGCCGCCTCGACCTTCGCCGGGTAAACCCAGAAGTTCCACGTGTTGCGGAACGTAGTCGTACCACGTACCTCAACCGCCAGTTTGTACCGTGCCGGTACATTCAGCTTCGACAGATCCGCAGCGATGTTTCCCAGCGGAATATTCTTGCCCCGCGGAATCGGTCCCGCCGCGAGAGTACCGCTCGCAACCACCTTGCCACCCGCACTCTCAATCTCCCACCGCGAAGTCGCGTCGGCGAGCGGCGCGGGCCCGTAGTGCGCAACCTCGACCTCGGCCTTCAGCGTATCGGCCGTCGTAAAGACGCGATCCTTCAGGCGCGCCAGCGGAACTGTGGTGTTGCTGAACTGTCGAAATTCCTCCGGCCCAACATAACTCTTCGGCTCCCAGAATGCGTCGAGCAGGCCCATCAACGCTCCACCCTGCCCGAGATAGTCATGCAGGTCGAGCAGCTCGATACCGCTGTAACTCGGCGTGCGCAGATTGGCCTCGATCTCCTCCTTGTAGCACGCCACCTGGAAGCGCCCCGAGGCGTACGCGATCTCCTTGTTCTTCGCCAACAGTCCATGCGCTTCGGCCGAGTCGCGCCAGATGCGATAGTTCCCCGGCACCATGTACGGCACCTGCCCCGAGCCCTTGCCGTCGACGAAGGCCGCGTACTTGCCCCTGCCGTCGAACTTCGCAATCACATCGAAATCCGGATACGCGCACCACTGTCCGACCTCATGCCCAATCGCAGGAATCGCATTCCCACGCAACATCGTCTGCAGTGTGCTCTCATAGTCGGCGCCAAACCAGCCGCGCGGCCCGCGTGCTCCCGGCGTCACCAGGTAGTCCGCGGCGAAAGGGTGCCCCGCACCACCGGGTGGCGGCGCAAATCTCCCCGTGCCGTCCGAATACAGCCGCCGTGGATCGGCGTCGTGCCATTTCTTGTCCCAGGTTGGAAGCTGCTCCGGGTAATGCCCCGCCGGCTCGTTGGTCGCGTTCAGCAGGATCAGCGACGGATGATTGCCATACGCCTTCAGCAGCCGCGCGGTCTCGTCGTTCAAGATGCCGAGCATCGTGCCCTCGGCGTCGAACGAGTTCCACATTCCGCACTCCGGCTGGAAGTAGAACCCCAGTTCATCGCCAGCAAGAAACGCAGCCTCCGGCGGGCACCACGAGTGGAAGCGAATTCCATTTAACCCCCACGTCTTGCAGATCGTGATGATCCGTTTCCACGTCTCCACGTCCGTCGCGGGATAACCCGTCAGCGGAAATCCGCCGCCGTCGTGGGTCGCGCGGAAGCTGAACAAATCGCCGTTCAACAGAATGTGCTTGCCCTCCGCCCTGATCTCGCGCAGTCCGAACGTCAGGTCGCGCCGATCGTCCGCGGAAGGCCCGTTCAGCTTCAGGGTCAAATGCTGTAGCACCGGCGTGAACTCGCTCCATGGCGTCGCATCCGGTAGGGGCACGTCGAGAGTGGCGTCGCCTCCAGCGGCATCCCAGGTAACCGGCGCCGCCGTCCCGCCCACCCTCACCATCCCCGATCCAGCGCTCCCCGTTGCATTGCCGACACGCACCTTGATCCGCGCGGACTTGTTTGTGACATTCGGAAACACCTGTGCATCCTCAATCCACACTGGACTCGTCGCCGCCAACTCGATCCTGCCCACGATCCCATTCCACGTCGATCCCTCGCCATCCGAGACACCGTGCCCATCGGGGCGATAGGCGAAGATCATGCGGTTGTCGATGCGGATGGAGAGCCGATGCTTCCCCGGCGCCACCATGCCGAGATCGAAATCGTGCGGCGCCACCAGCGAGGTGTTGGTGCCAATCAACTTCTCGTCGAGATAGACGTCGGTTTTCCAGCGCGTGCGTTCCAGCGTCAGCGCAACGCGTTTGCCCCTCCACGCTGCGGGAACTTCGACCTCGCGCTGATACCACGCAACGCCAAGATAGTGCTTCACCGGTTGTGAAAGATACGGCACTTCGACGTGATCCGGCTTGGTATACGCCGCATACTGCGGCAGCTTGTACCACGCCATATCGCGCGGCAGCGCGGCAACAAACTGCGTATCGGCAACAATATCGTCGCCATACCCCTGTGTCTGCAGAATTCCCGGCAGCCCGATCTTCGTCGTAGCGCGCAGCTCACTCGCGAACCAGCTCTCCTTCACGCCAACATCGTCGCGATCGAGCGAAAACCTCCACTGGCCGGCCAGTGATTGCGCGCCAGCCCGCGGTGGTACCGCCGGCGTGGGTGCAGCATACAAAGCGACGTGTGCTGCGGTCGCACCCGTCAGCGCAAGAAATTTCCTTCTGGACCATCGATTGGAGTTAGACATGATTCCCCGCTGCGGCGAGCCGCAGATTTTAGTAGTGCGTGTGGTTGGCAATCGTCCTGCGGTACTCCGCATCGCGCTTGACGGCATGCGGCACGGCCTTCGCATAGCCGTACACGCGCAGCGTCTGCGTGCCGCCCGGTCCAAAGCCCCCGCCATTCTCCAGCGTGATCACCTGTTCCGAACCAATGTGGTCGAAATCGAACATGTACGAGGCCCTTGGCGAAGTACGGCACCAGGCCCCAGCGCATCGCGGCCGGCTCGCGCTCGCCCGTCTCCTTGGAGGCGCGGATGACGGGCTGAAAGATTGTAGGCGCGACGTTGTAGTCGGCCTCCGGCACGACGAAGCCTTCGGGCAGCTTCCCCAGCTTGAACGCATCGGCGATGCGCTGCATGTCGGAACGGCGATAATAGCGTCCGCAGATGTCGCAACCTCCCCTCAGGCGGCTAGGGTATCACTCCCCTGCTGTGCGACGGGGTTCGCGGCGGCGCTCGCGAGTAATGCAAAACGTGTATCCTTTCCCACGATGAAATATGTCCTCGCACTCGATCAGGGCACGACCAGTTCCCGCGCCATTCTGTTTGGCCGCGATGGCGCCATCGCGGCTGTCGCACAGCGCGAATTCACGCAACTCTATCCGAACGCCGGCTGGGTCGAGCACGATCCCTACGAGATTCTCACCTCGCAGCTGAGTTCCGCGGTCGAGGTGCTGGGCAAGGCACAGGTGCGCCCGCGCGACCTGGCAGGCCTCGGCATCACGAATCAGCGCGAGACCACGCTGGTGTGGGATCGCGAGAGCGGCAAGCCGGTGTACAACGCCATCGTGTGGCAGGACCGGCGCGGCGCCGCGCTCTGCAAGAAGCTGGCGGACGACGGTGCCGAAGATACGATTCGCCGGAAGACCGGGTTGGTAATCGATCCCTACTTTTCCGCAACCAAGATTGCGTGGATTCTCGACAATGTGCCCGGGGCGCGCGATCAAGCGGAGCGGGGCAAGCTGGCCTTCGGCACGGTGGACACGTGGTTGGTGTGGAACCTGACCAGCGGTCAGCGGCACATCACGGACCGCACCAACGCAAGCCGCACCATGCTTTACAACATTGTCGAAGACCGCTGGGATGAAGAGTTGCTGAAGCTGCTGAACATTCCGGCGAACATGATGCCGGAGGTCTGCTGGTCCAGCGAACCGATGGGCCAGGTGACGACATCGCTCGGGCTCGGCGAGGTCGAGATTGCAGGCATCGCAGGCGACCAGCAGTCGGCGCTCTTCGGCCAACTCTGCGTTACGCCGGGGTTGGCGAAGAATACGTACGGCACAGGATGCTTCCTGCTGCGGCACATCGGCGAAACGTTCGCGGTATCGCAGCAACGGCTGATTACGACGCTGGCCTGCAGTGTGAATCGGAAGCTTGAATATGCGCTGGAAGGCAGCGTCTTCATCGGTGGCGCGGTAGTGCAGTGGCTCCGCGATAACATGCGCTTCTTCGCTGCGTCTCCGGATGTCGAAGGGATTGCAGCGTCGGTCGCCAGCGCGGAGAACGTCGTCTTCGTGCCGGCCTTTACCGGCCTGGGCGCGCCCCACTGGGACCCGTATGCGAGCGGGATGATCATTGGCATCCAGCGCAGCACGCAGATCGGCCACATCGCGCGCGCCGCGCTGGAGAGCATCGCGTTCCAGGTCGCCGACGTGCTGCACGCCATGGATAAGGACACGCAGCAGCCGTTCCGCGAACTGCGCGTCGATGGCGGCGCGGCTGCGAATGACATGCTGATGCAGTTCCAGGCCGACCTGCTGCAGCTTCCTGTGCGGCGCCCCGCGATGCTGGAGACGACAGCGCTGGGCGCGGCGTATCTCGCCGGGCTGGCGGTGAACTTCTGGAGCAGCACGGACGAGATTGCGAAGCTGCGCGCGCCCGACACCATCTTCCAGCCCAAGGCCGACCGCAAGCAGATGGAGGCGCGCCAGGCAAAGTGGCAGGACGCGGTGCGGCGCGCCGGCGGCTGGAATAAGGAGCCGGCGTGAGGCGTGAAGAGATGCTCGCGCGGATTCGCGAGCGCACCGAACCATGGGACGTGATCGTGATCGGCGGCGGCGCCACCGGCGCGGGCGTTGCCGTCGACGCGGCCACCCGCGGCTTCTCCGTCCTGTTGCTGGAGCGCGAGGATTTTGCTAAAGGCACGTCGAGCCGCAGCACTAAGCTGGTGCACGGCGGCGTGCGCTATCTGGAGCAAGGCAACATCCCGCTCGTAATGGAGGCGCTGAAAGAACGCGGCCTGCTGCGCCAGAACGCGCCCCACCTGGTGCATGACGTGCCGTTCGTCGTGCCCAACTACTCGTGGTGGGAGGCGCCGTTCTACGGTATCGGCCTGAAGATGTATGACATGCTCGCAGGGAAATACGGCTTCGGAAAATCGCGGCTTCTCTCGAGCGAGGAGACACTGGAGCGCATTCCGACGCTGCGCCAGGATGGCCTGCGCGGCGGCGTGGTTTACCACGATGGGCAATTTGACGACTCGCGGCTGCTGATCCACCTGATTGCAACGGCAGCCGACCACGGCGCCGTCGCGTTGAACTATGCGCCGGTAGTCGAACTGCGCAAAGATGCCGACGGATTTATCGAAGGTGTAGTCGCGCTCGATAGAGAGACTGCGGAACGCTTTGCATTGTCTGCGCGCGTAGTCGTGAATGCGACCGGAGTCTTCACCGACGAAATTCGGCAAATGGCCAATGCCAGCGCCGACGCGATGATTGCGCCGAGCCAGGGGATCCATCTGGTTTTCGACGGGTCGTTTCTGCGCGGGAAGACGGCGGTGATGGTGCCCCACACCAGCGATGGCCGCGTACTGTTCGCGATTCCGTGGCACGGCCACACCCTGGTGGGAACTACCGACACGCCGATCGAGCACCCGTCGTATGAGCCGCGTCCGCTGGAGCAGGAGATCGAATTTGTGCTGGCAACCGCGGCCGAGTATCTGAGCCATCAGCCAACGCGCAACGACGTGCTCAGCGTATTTGTCGGCATTCGTCCGCTGGTGAAAGCCGTCGGCAGCGACGGAGGCAAGACCTCGGCATTATCGCGCGATCACACGATTCACATCGATCCATCCGGCCTGCTGACGGTGGCCGGCGGCAAGTGGACGACCTACCGGCACATGGCGGAAGACGCGGTGAACCACGCCATCACGCTCGGCAAGCTCCCCGACAATCGCTGCGTCACGCAGAATCTGCGCATTCACGGCTATACCGAGGATGCCGCTGGATTTGGCGATCTCGCGGTCTACGGTTCCGACGCCGAACAACTGCGCACTCTCGCGCGTGAGCGGCCGGAGTTGGCGAAGACGCTTCATCCGGACCTGCCCTACATCGCGGCGGAGGTTGTCTGGGCGGCGCGGTTTGAGATGGCGCGGAAACTCGAGGACGTACTCGCGCGCAGGACTCGTGCGCTCTTCCTCAACGCACGCGCTGCCATCGCGATGGCGCCCGCAGTGGCCGCTCTACTCGGAGGGGAACTGGTCAAGGACGCCGCATGGATCGACACGGAGATACGCTCCTTCCACGAACTTGCCGCGCAGTATGTGCTTCAGGACAACACGAAGATCGATGCCGCTTAGAAAGTAGAGAGACCGAATGCATTCTGCAATGCTGGGCGAGTTTATGGGAACGATGATGCTGATCCTGCTTGGCGACGGTGTGGTCGCGGGCGTGCTGCTGAAGAAGAGCAAGGCCGAGAACGCAGGCTGGATGGTCATCACCGCCGGCTGGGCGTTCGCGGTGCTCTGCGGCATCTTCACAGCGATCCTCTTCGGCAGCAAGGACGCGCACATCAACCCGGCGATCACGCTCGCATTCGCCATCTCTAACCACGACTTCACGAAGCTCGTGCCGTACGCGGCAGCGCAGATTGGCGGCGCGTTCTGCGGTGCGGCCCTGGTGTGGCTCTTTTATCTCCCCCACTGGCGAATCACGGAGGATCCAGGAGCCAAGCGCGGCGTCTTCTGCACCGCGCCCGCGATACGCAACTTCCCGGCGAACGTATTTTCGGAGTTTCTCGCGACGTTTGTGCTGGTGATCGTTGCCGGCGCCATGACTTCGAAGCTCGTCTTTTCGGAAGGCGCAGCGGCCGGCCTGAGCCCTTACCTGATCAGTTGCCTGGTGTGGGGCATCGGCCTTTCGCTGGGCGGTACCACTGGGTACGCGATCAACCCGGCGCGCGATCTGGGTCCACGGCTCGCGCACGCTGCACTCCCCATCGCCGGTAAGACCGACTCCGACTGGTCGTATGCGTGGGTGCCGATCGTCGGCCCACTGCTCGGTGCAGGCGCCGCCGGACTGGTCCTGCGCCTGCTCGGAGCCTAGCTCCTGCACGCGAGTCCTTCCGCTCGTTCGAACGTATAACCAAATATGAGCATCGGCACCAGCTTCGCTGTTCTCTTCGCGCTGTTGTCGACCGCCACGGCGCTCCACGCACAGCAGCGCGCAGCAGCGAATCCTCCGCACCGGTATTTCGATTTCCGGACGAAGATGGATGTCGACGTGGATGGCGCGCCCAATGCCTATGGACCACCGGGCAAGCCCACCCTCGACACCCTGCGCAATGCGCGCCTGAAGGACGATCCAACCCAGATCGTTGGGTTCGTGCTGGATGACAACAACAAGCCCGTGCTGCAGACGGCGCACGATCCCTATCCCGGCTATTACGTCTCCACTACCGCGTTCTGTGACGATTGCGACGACGGCAACGAGCGCGACCCGAGGCGTTACATTGACGCGAGGAAGGTGAACTACGTTGTGCTCGGCAGATTTGGCCATCGCCACGGCGTGCGCCTGGGCGACCTTTCCGCCGTACACAGCACACGCTTCCACAAGACCGTCTTCGCGGTGGTAGGCGACGACGGCAACCCGAGCGGCGGTGAAGGTTCGCTCCATCTGCTGCGTGCGTTGGGTTATCCCTTTGTCGATGGACGCGACGGCACTGCTCCGCGGCGGGACATCACGATCCGTTATTTCCCGCACAGCAATCCAGCGCGGCGATTCTTTCACACCCAGGCGCAGATCGACGCAGAGGCGGAACGGCTGAAACTGAACGCGAAATTTTCAAGCAGGCATGCAGCGCCGAAGTAAATCTCCGGATCGAGAATCCGCGAGTTACTCTTCGGACTTCTTGCGCAGGTCGACGATCTGCGGATGGAGGAGCTTCGCCGTAAGCGAGCGCGTGAGCGCATCGACCGCGGCCTGCTGATCCGGCGTCAGATTCGCGAGGCGCTTTGCGGCGCGAGCGAGTTCCGCCTGGCGCATCGTCTCCGCACTCTGCTGCAATGCCACGATGGCTGGGACGATGTCGAGCGACTGCAGCCGCTGCTGGTACTTCTCAACCTCCGAGGCCACGATCTTCTCGGCGGCGGCGGACTCGCGGCTGCGATCGGCGAGGTGCGCCGCAGCCACCTGCTGCAGGTCGTCGATGTCGTAAACAAAGCATCCTTCCAACTCGTTCACACTCGGATCGACGTCGCGGGGAACGGCAATATCGATGAAGAACATCGGCCGATTGCGGCGGCGGTCCAGGAACTGCTTCCCGTGCGCGCGCGTGAAAATGTGCCCGTCAGCGCCGGTCGACGTGATGACAATATCAGCGCGGCTGGCCTGTTCGTGGAGATGTTCGAAAGGGATGACCTCGGTGGTGCATGCAACCGCTGCCGCGTTGTTGCCGATCTGCACGGAGATCTGTTCGGCAATCTGCCCTGCGAGTTGCGAGGCTCGCTCCTGGGTGCGATTCGTGACCAGGATGGAAGTCGCTCCCTGCTGGATGAGGTGGCGCGCCGCGAGTTCGGACATCTTGCCGGCGCCGACAATCAGCACCGTCTTGCCCTGCAACGAGCCGAAGATTTTGCGTGCCAGGTCAACGGCAACCGAGGCGATCGACACGGACGAGCTGCCGATCTGCGTCTCCGAACGAACCCGCTTGGCCACCGAGAAGGCCTTCTGCAGCAGTGGATCGAGCGTGGCCGCGACGGCCCCAACCTCGCGCGCGACCGTGTACGACTCCTTGACCTGGCCGAGAATCTGCGGCTCGCCGACTACCATCGAGTCGAGCGAAGAGGCGACGCGGAAGAGGTGGCGGATGGCCTCGCGCTCGCGGAACTCGTAGAGGTGCGGCTCGACCGTGTCAGCCGGGATGGCGAAGTACTCATGTAGGAAGCGGAGAAGGCTGCTGGGGTCGGCCGGGCCGCGGTTCGGGTCTTGATACGTGACAAACTCGACCCGATTGCAGGTGGAGAGGATCATCGCCTCGCGCACGCCGGGCTGATGCGCCAGGGTGCGGATCGCGTCCGCAAGCCGCGGGGCGGGGATGGAGAGGCGCTCGCGAATCTCGATCGGCGCGGTGGTGTGATTCACCCCGACCAGCACCAGCGAGCCCTCGGACGCAGGCGCGGCCTGGGCCTCGGCGGCCGGCTTCACGATGGTCAGGCGCTGAGGATTCGAGCTCATGGCGTGGGGAACCTGTGGACGGCGGAGAACTGGTTGGCAGCCCACACGAAGAGGACGACCAGAACGACGAAGCTGGAGAGATACACCGCCCGGCGCCCACGCAGGCCGGAAGCGCGGCGGATGAAGATCATCGCGATGTAGGCAAGCCAGAGCACGAAGGTCAGCAGGATCTTGGGGTCGCTGAAATACTTCGCGCCGTAATCTGCCTGCGCGATGACCGAACCGATCAGCAGCCCGGCGGTCATGCAGGGCAGTCCGAAGAGCAGCGTCTTGAGGGCGATCTGGTCAATCGTCTCCAGCGGCGTGTCGAGTGGCGGCAGAAAACGCAGCTTCGAGGACTTCGACTTCAGCCGGCGCTCCTGGATGAGGTAGAGCAGCGACGCCAGCAGCGATACTCCCAGCGCGGCGTAGGCCGCCATCAGCAATACGATGTGGAGGAGAATCCAGCCTGTGCGGATGGGAGAGGAAAACGTCTCCTGACCAGGGCGGAAAGCCGCCAGCGTCGCGAGCAGAAACGCGACCGGCAGGACAAAGATTCCAATCGACACGCTGCGGTAGCGGGCATAGACGACCAGAAACGCCAACGCGAGGATAAGCGCCAGCAGCGATTGGACTTCGTGGGCCTCAACCGGCAGGCGGTGGTGCGCGGCGTTGAGCGTCTCCGCCAGCGAGACAAAGTGGAAGAGCGCGCCGGCGATCGTCGCCGGAACAGCGCAGAGACGCCACTGGGGGCGGTTGTACAGGGCCGCAGGCAGCACCGCGAGGGCCGCCACACCGTACAACAGAACCGCGAGTCTGAGCCAAAGGAGCGTCATAGGGCCACTTTTCAGTATATCGGGCGCCGATTTATCCGGGAGTTGAATCTGCGCGGCGAGCATCTGCTAACAGCTTCAGTCAGCAGGGCCAAGCTTGGCTGTGACGAGAATCACAATGAAGTCGGTCAGGCGGGCAGCGGCTGGGGTCATACCTCGCCCACGCCCTTCGGCTGCGACGCGGAGACAGGTGCGGTATTCTGGCGATTCGGCTATGGCGAGTGAGATGACTAACGACGCGGCGCAGACGCCGGTGATGCGGCAATACTTCGCGGCCAAGGAAGCCCATCCCGATTGCCTGATGTTTTGCCGCATTGGCGACTTCTACGAACTGTTCTACGACGATGCCATCGTCGCCTCCCGCGAGCTGCAACTGACCCTGACCGCTCGCGACCGGGAGAAGAAGCAGCCCATGTGCGGCGTCCCCTACCATGCGGCCGAGCAATATATTCAGCGGCTTCTGCGCAAGGGCTATCGGATCGCCCTGTGCGAGCAGATGGAAGACCCCAAGCTGACCAAGAAGATCGTCCGCCGCGAGGTGACGCGGGTGCTGACGCCGGGAACGGTGGTCGATCCCGGGCTGGGTGCGGAGCAGAGTAACTGGCTTGCCAGCATCTGCCTGAAAGGCCAGGGCGCGGCAGCTTGCCTGGGACTGGCACTGCTCGACCTCTCGACTGGCGAGTTCCGCGCGACGGAGTTTGGCGGAGCGAACGCCTTCGCACAGTTGGTCGATGAGTTGGGGCGGATTCGGCCGGTCGAAATGCTGTACGCCGAGAGCGGCTTTATCGGTCAACCGGGGCAGGCCAGCTTCCACGGCGTCACCGGTCGCGACAAGCCGTCCGGGGCGAGCGAGGAAGATCCGGCAACTGGCGTGTTTGAGGGCGTCCGCACAAAAACTGCGCTCGAGGACTGGGTCTTCGCTGCCGATTACGCCGCGCCTTTATTGCAGCGCCACTTTGGCGTGCACTCGCTGGACGGCATGGGACTTGTCGCCCACGAAGCTGCCGCAGGGGCCGCGGGAGCCCTGGTCCATTACTTACAGAAGACCATGCAGGGTGGGCTGGAACATATTGATCGCATTCGGTTTTACGAGCGCGTCGGTTGCCTGGTCCTGGATGCCGTCAGCGTCCGCAACCTGGAGTTGGTTGAGCCGCTCTTCTCGGGTGAGTCGGTCCAGACGACGCTGTTCCACACCCTGGACGCCTGTTGCACTCCAATGGGAAAGCGCCTGCTGCGCGCCACGCTCCTGCGTCCGGCGAACGACCTCCCCGAGATCGAAGCCCGGTTGAATGCGGTGGCCGAGGCGGCTGCCGATCTCCCGCTCCGCGAGGGAGTCCGGCGAGCGATGGAAGGCCTGCTCGACCTCGAACGCCTGCTGGGCCGCGTAGCGCTGGATTCGGCGGGACCGCGCGAGGTCGTCGCGCTGGGAGCCACCTTGGCCTGCCTGCCCCGGGTGCGGGATGCCGTTGGACGCTTCAAGGCGAAACGCTGGAATGAGTTAGGTGGAAGTAGTACAGGTTTTCCACAGATTTCCACAGAGGTTTCCGGAGAAGAAACTCGCAGCTTATCCACAGGCTTATCCACAACCGGTTTCGACGCGGTGGAAGACCTCCACGAACTCATCACGGCCACCATCGTCGACGAGCCGCCGGTAACCCTGGCCGATGGCGGAGTCATTCGCCCGGGAGTAGACGCGGAGCTCGACGAACTACGCGAGCTGGGGCGGTCGGGTCGGCAGGCGTTGGCCGGGATCGAGGAGCGCGAGCGCCAGCGAACGGGAATCGGCAGTCTAAAGGTCCGGTTTAACTCCGTTTTCGGCTATTACCTGGAAGTAACCAAGGCGAACAGCAAATCCGTCCCAGCCGACTACGAGCGTAAGCAGACGCTGGTGAACGCCGAGCGCTTCACCACGTCGGAGTTGAAGGAGTACGAAACCAAAATTCTGACGGCGCAGGAGCGGTCGGGCGAGATCGAGCGGCGGCTCTTCGCCGAATTGCGGCGGCAGCTTCTGGACGCGGCGGCCAGGATTCGAGAGACCGCCCGCCGGGTGGCCGAGATCGACATGCTCGCCTGTTTTGCTCACCTGGCAGCGTTGCGCGGCTGGGTCAGGCCGCAGGTCGAACAGTCGGGCGTGCTGGAGTTCGTGGGCGGGCGGCATCCGGTCGTCGAATGCAGGATGGAAGAGTCGGGAGGCGGCAGATTCGTCCCGAACTCGATCTCCCTGGAGGAGTGGTCCGGCAATCCCGAGGCAAGAAGCAGCGCTTCGATCGCGCTGATCACCGGCCCGAACATGGGCGGCAAAAGTACGTATCTGCGCCAGGCTGCGCTCCTGGTCGTGATGGCCCAATGCGGCTGCTTCGTCCCGGCGGAGCGCATGCGGCTGGGGCTCGTAGACCGCATTTACACCCGCATTGGCGCCAGCGACAACGTCGCCCGTGGCCGGTCGACCTTCATGGTGGAGATGACCGAGACGGCCGCAATCCTCAACACTGCCACGTCGAAAAGTCTTGTACTGTTAGATGAGATGGGGCGTGGAACTGCAACATATGACGGCCTTTCGCTTGCATGGGCAACAGTTGAACATCTTCACGAAAAAATCGGCGCCCGCGCCCTCTTCGCGACCCACTACCACGAGTTGACTCTGCTTGCAGAGCGACTCGCACGTCTCAAGAACCTCCGCGTCACCGTCAAGGAGAGTTCGGGCGGCATCGTCTTTCTGCACACCGTCGAGGCGGGCGCAGCCAGCAAGAGCTACGGGATTGAGGTGGCGCGACTCGCCGGGCTCCCCATGGCCGTGGTGTCACGGGCGCGTGAAGTCCTGAAGCTCCACGAGCGGGCCGAAACCCAGCAGGTAGCGCATGCGCTGGAAGCGACCGACGCGCGCACCGACGCGCCGCTGCAAATGACGATGTTCACTCCCCTGTCGCAGCGGATCGTCGACCGGCTCGCAGCGCTCGACCTCGACGGGCTGACGCCGCGTGAGGCCCTGAACCTACTCGCCGAGCTACAGCGCGAATTGGGGGCCTCATCATGACCTTCCAGCGGAAACCAAAGCCGATGATTGTGGCCGGCGTAATGAGCGGAACCTCGGCGGACGGCGTGGACGTCGCCCTGTGCCGCATCGGCCCAGGCCCGGACTCGCCCCGAATCAAGTTCCTTGGCCTCGCCAGCTTCCCCTACCCGAAGGCCGTCCGGGCCGAGGCTCTCCGGGTGATGGGTGGCGCCCCCGTAACCGCCGCCGAGATGAGTCGCCTGAACTGGCGCCTCGGTGAAATCTACGCCGAATGCGTCGCCCGCGCCGCGGGGAAGTTTGCCGTGAAGGTGGCCCTGGTTGGTTGCCACGGGCAGACCATCCATCACGAAACCACGCCGACGCGGTTCCTGGGTTCGCCGGTACGTTCCACATGGCAGATCGGCGAAGCGGCCGTGATCGCCGAGCGCCTGCGCTGCCCGGTGATCAGCGACTTCCGGCCAGCGGACCTGGCAGCAGGCGGACAGGGCGCCCCACTGGTGCCGATGCTCGACTTCTGCATTTTCCGTTCGGCGAAGGTGAGTCGAGTGCTACAGAATCTTGGCGGCATCGGCAATCTGACCGCCCTCCCCGCGGGCTGCAACGTGGATCGAGCGCTTGCCTTCGACACGGGCCCGGGAAACATGGTCATCGATGCCTGCATGGCGGAACTCTACGGAAAGAAGTTCGACCGGAACGGCGCCGTAGCGCGACGCGGTAGCGTGTTGCCCAGCGTCGTCACGGACCTGATACGCCACCCCTACTTCTCCGCCCGCCCGCCAAAGTCCTGCGGCCGCGAGGAATTCGGAGCAGCCTTCGCGGCGCGACTGATTGAACTGTGCCGCGTGGCCGGCGGCTCGGACGCCGACTGCGTCGCAACGGCGACAGCGCTCACGGCGGAATCTATCCTTGATGCCTATCGGCGATTTGTGTTGCCCCACCTGAACGCCGACGCCCCATCAGCGAAGGTCGAGTTCTGCGTAGCGGGAGGCGGTGCAAAGAATGCGACCCTGATGGCCATGCTCCGCGAAGGTCTTGGGAAGTCGGGTGTGCGCGTCCGCATGATGGAGGAGCTAGGCATCCCCGCGCAGGCGAAGGAGGGCGTAGCTTTTGCTCTGCTCGCCTGGCTGACATGGCACGGTCTGCCCGGGAATGTTCCAACGGCTACCGGAGCGGGAAGGCCGGTTGTGCTGGGCAAGGTCAGCCATGGTTAGGCGGCTCGCGGCAAGCTTTCTCGCTCTTGCATGCGGATTCCTGGCCGGCTGCCACGGCGCGCCTCCGCCACCCGGCACGCTGGTCGTGGTCATCGAGAGCAGTCCGAACAACCTCGACCCGCGCCAGGGTACGGACGCGCAGTCCGAGCGCGTCGCAGGGCTCATCTTCGACGCGCTGGTCAGGAAGGACGAGCACTACAATCTAGCGCCCTGGCTGGCAACGAGCTGGGAGCAGCCTGATCCGCTGACCTGGGTCTTCCATCTCCGCGATGGGGTCCGCTTCCAGGATGGCCACCCGCTCGAAGCCGCCGACGTCGCCTGGACCATCGACAGCCTGATCGACCCGAAGCTCTGTGGACTCATCTCCGCCAAGAGCGGATCCTTCGCCGCGGTGGAGCGCGTGGAGGCCCGCGACCGCCTGACCGTCGTCGTGCACATGAAGCGCCCCGACGCCGGCCTGCTCTTCAACATGAGCGACGGCCTGTTCGGCGTGGTGCCGCGCGGCGCGGGCAGCGACTTCGGCTTGCATCCGGTGGGCAGCGGGCTGTACCGGTTCGTCAGCCAGATGCAGGACAAGGATGTGGTGCTGGAGCGGTGGCCGCAGAGTTGGAATGCGGGCCAGGGTGTGAACGGGCAGCCAGCGCACAGCGAGATTCAACGGCTGGAGTTCCAGGTTGTGCCGGACACAATCACCAGTGCGCTCGAGGTGCAGAAAGGCTCCGCCGACGCGGCCAGTAACGTGTTGACGCCAGACATGGTCTATGCCCTGCGCAGTGCGCCCGGAGTTGAGCAGACGCACGGCCCGGGCTCGAATGTGTGGTACCTGAACTTCAATACGCAGGATCCGGCGCTGCGTGACAAGCGGGTACGCCAGGCCGTCGCGTTCGCGATCGATCGCCAGCCGATCCTCAATGCCCTGTGGCGAGGACACGCGCGGCTCGCGAACTCTCTGCTGCCGCCAGGCCAGTGGGCACGCGCCAGCGACTCCGACCTGGCACAGTATCCGCACGACCCGGCACGAGCGGCAGCGCTGTTGCAGGCTGCGGGATATCCCGCGGGCGCCGACGGCGTTCGGTTGCGCCTGACGCTGAAGATCAGCACGGACGAGACGACGCGCCTGCTGGCGGCGGTGCTGCAGCAGCAGATGCGCGCGGCAGGGATCGCCTTGAACGTCCGCTCGGCCGAGTTCGGCACCTTCTACTCCGACGTCACGCGTGGCGTCTTCCAGATGTACATCTTGAAATGGGTCGGCTCCAACGAAGATCCGGACGTCTACCGTTACATGTACTCGTCGCAGAGCTTTCCGCCGAAGGGCGCCAACCGCGGCCACTACGTGAATCCACGCATCGATGCCCTGCTGGCGAAGGCCGCGACGGAGACCGGACCGGCGCAGGAGGTCGAAGCGCGGCGGCGCGCCGAGTACGTTGAGGTTCAGAAGATTCTGGCTGACGAGGTGCCCTCGATTCCTCTGTGGTATCCGGATAACGATGTGGTGCATTCGCGGCGGCTGGAGAACGTGGCGTCGCAGGGCGACGGCAACTTCGACTTCCTCCGCTAGCTGCCTTTGCCAGCAGCAGAAGGTTCGGGAGACAATCAAGCCATGGCAGAGATTACCCAGACCAAACCCGAAGTATCGGAAGCCCCAGCAGCGGGCCGCCCCGCGAGCAGCTACGCCACCGCCCCGCACGACCCCTCCAAGCCACCCGTGAAGCGGCAGGTCGTCTGCTTCAGCTTTTACAAAGTGATGCCGGAGTGGCGTCGTCTGCCGGCCGAAGAGAAAGCCGCCCACAAGGCAGCGTTCATCGCGGTCCTGGACAAGTGGAACAAGCCCGGCGAATTTTTGTCGCTCACCTACTCCACCATCGGCACGCGCGGCGACGTGGACATGTGCGTGTGGTCCATCGGCTACGGCGTCGACGAGTTGAACGAAATGCGCAGTGAATTGTTGCGCACTCCGCTGGGCGGCTACCTGAATTCGCCGCACAACTTCCTCGCCATGACCAAGCGCAGCCAATACCAGATCGATCGCCCAGACGAGAGCGAGGGCGAAGGCCGTGGCGCAATCCGGCCCGGTGGACAGAAGTACATCTTCATCTACCCCTTCTGGAAGACGCGCCCGTGGTACCTGCTGTCGATGTCGGAGCGCAAGCGGCTGATGGACGAACACATCCGCATCGGCCTGGCCTACCCGCGCGTAAAGCTGAACACCACCTACTCGTTCGGGCTGGACGACCAGGAGTTCGTCGTCGCGTTCGAGACCAACTTCCCCGAAGACTTCCTCGACCTGGTGCAGCAACTACGCGAGACGGAGATCAGCATGTACACGCTAAAGGATTTCCCCATCTTCAGCTGTGTCCGTGTTCCACCAGCCGAGATGCTGAACCGATTGGGATAGTGACGAGTTGTCAGTCAAATGCGGTTGGGTGGGCGAAGGATGGCGACGAAAAAGCTGGCAACGAAGACTCCTAAAGTAACGAAGCAGCAACTGGCGAAGGCGACCGCGCGCACCTCGCTCTCGCCCGTTGGCGAGAAGGCGCGCGCCATCGCAGCCACCGAGCCTGTCTCGCCGAAGGTAAAGCGTGGCAAGACCGCCAAACCGCTTGATCCCGAACGCGTCGCCGCGATCCTGGACGCCCTCGAAAAGGCGTATCCCCATGCCGTCTGCGCCTTGAACCATCACAGCGCGTGGGAACTGCTGGTCGCGACCATCCTCTCGGCGCAGTGCACGGATGTGCGGGTGAACCTCGCAACGCCCGCGCTGTTTGCGGCTTTCCCAACTCCGAAGGCGATGGCCGCCGCTTCCCTGCCCGAGCTCGAAGAGCTGATCCGCACCACCGGCTTCTTTCGCAACAAGGCGAAGTCGATTAAGGGCGCAGGCCGCGTGGTCACCGAAGAATTCAATGGCGAAGTCCCGCACACGATGGAGGAACTACTCCGCATCCCCGGCGCGGCGCGCAAGACGGCGAACGTCGTCCTGGGCTCGTGGTTCGGCATCGCCACCGGGGTAGTTGTCGACACGCATGTCCTGCGCATCTCGCGCCGGCTGGAGCTGACCAAAGAGACGACGCCCGAGAAAGTCGAGCAGGACCTGATGAAGTTGATCCCGCAATCGAAGTGGATTGCCTTCTCGCACGAGATCATCTTCCACGGCCGCCAGATATGCATCGCCCGCAAGCCCAGGTGCGCGGACTGCACGCTGGAGCGCCTTTGCAACTCGGCCGACAAGACGTGGAGCTCGCACTGACTCGTCTGCGCGTTGACCGTCATCCGGCGGGTTGGTAGCATTCGGCGACGGTTCACTTGATGTGACGGGGTGCCATGAGATTTGGGAACGGCTGGTCGCGGCGGCATTTTCTTGCAATTTCCAGCGCGGCGGCAGCGCAGGCGGCTACAGAGCTAAAAGGATTCGGCCAGGCAAAGGCGGCGGGAGCACAGACAGCCAACGCGCAGGATGCGTCTGCCGCAATGCCTCCGCCGGGTGTGATCACCGGCGGCATTCAGCCGCTGATGGAGAGCATGACCGCGCGGCCTCTGCGCTATCGGCCAGTGGGCGGCGAGTTCGTCATTCGCAACGGCGGCGAGTATTTCAACCGCCCCATCTACGGCCCTAACAACGATTTTCGGGTCGACGCGGGCGACCTGCCTGAGTTCTCGTTGTACCTGCCGGGCCATGGCGGCAATCTGAAGCTCGGGTTCTCGGTCGGCACGCAATCGAAGTGGGCGGCGCAGGCCAGCGAAGTCATTGCGCGTTATAGGCCCGGCCGGATGATCTACGAGATCCGCGATCCCCTTCTTGGTAAGGGAACATTGCAGGCCGAGTTGCTGACCGCAGGCGAAGGTTCAGGCGTGATGGTGAAAGTGGAGGGCCACGCGTTGCCCTCCGGCACACGGCTTGCTTGGGCGTTCGCCGGGGTCAGCGGACGCAAGGGACGGCGGAACGGCGACATCGGTTGCGAAGTGGAACCCGTCAGTCAGTTCTTCCAGGTGCGCGCCGAAGAATGTAACGGTAACAGCTACACCATCGAAAATGCGACGGTCCGCGTGAAGAGCAGCGCTGCCGAACTGGTGCTGGAATTCCCCGCGCACTCCCAGCTCGCAGTGGCAGACTTTCCTGCCTGGAGCGCTTCGCCGCCCACAGTCGGCCGTTCCGCAAAAACCGAGCAGAAGCAACCGATTCTTACCGGCTCAGCCGACATTAGAAAACAGCCGCTCTATCTGACGATCCAGCGCCCCGATAGCAGCGGGGCCACGGCGGTCACTGACCCGGCGAAGGCATTCGCCACACGCAGCGCTCTGGTCGAAGAGATCGCTCGTCAAATCACCATCGACACTCCGGATGAATACGTCAATGCCTGCGGCTCCGCCATTGGCATCGCCGCCGACGCAATCTGGGACGCCCGGCAGGAGTGCGTGATGCACGGAGCCGTGGCCTGGCGCAGCGCGCTCGCCGGGTGGCGCGGTCCCTACTGCCTCGATGCGCTCGGCAACCACGACCGCGCGAAGCTGCACTTCCGTCATTGGCTCAGGCGTCAGAACCTGACGGCTATCTCGACGGCCGATCCTGCGACCGGTCCCTCGGATCCGAATGTCCATCTCACGCGCAAAGAAAAGTTGCTGCACTCCAACGGCGACCTTTCGAACAACCACTACGACATGAACATGGTGTTCATGGACGTACTGCTGCGTCACCTGATGTGGACCGGCGACCTCGAGTTCGCGCGCGAAGTGTGGCCCGCGCTGCAGCGTCATCTCGCGTGGGAGCACCGCCTCTTCCGCCGCACCTACACCGGATCCTCGGGCAAGGAACTTCCTCTGTACGAGGCCTACGCTGCGATCTGGGCGAGCGACAATCTTCAGTACAACGGCGGCGGTGCAGCACATTCCTCCGCCTACAACATCTTCGCCCTCCGCTCCGCGGCGAAACTCGCCCGCGCACTTGGCGAGAGTGGCACTGCATACCAAGCCGAAGCCGAGCTAATCGACGAGGCCATGCAGGAGTTGCTCTGGCTACCCGGGCAGGGCACCTTTGGCGAATCGAAAGACCTGCTCAAACCGCAAGCAGTCTACGCCAACCCCGGGCTGTGGACGATCTATCACACCATCGACAGCGAGGTGCCTGCCCCGAAGCAGGCCTGGCAGATGGTCGCCGAACGCCTCGCCATCCTCAGACACATCCCGATCCACGGCCCCGGTGTACCCGATGGCGGGTGGTACATGCTCTCCTGCACAGACTGGCTACCGTACATGTGGTCGCTCAACCTGTTGCTGCTGGCGGAGAACGCGCACATGGCGCTCGCACTCTGGCAGACCGGGATGCGGGATGAAGCCTACCGCATCTTCAAAGGCACGCTGCTCGACTCGATGTATATGGGCCTCTGCCCCGGCGACTTCCACATGACCTCCGCTCTCGACGTGCATCGGCAGGAGGCCCAACGCGACTTCGGCGACCCCATCGGCAGCTCGTCGCGCGCGTTGGTCGAAGGACTCTTCGGCGTACAGCCCGACTTGATCACCGGCGAGATTAGCATTCGCCCCGGCTTTCCCAGCGACTGGGACCGCGCGTCGCTCAAACATAAGGATTTCGACTTCACCTGGCAGCGCAAAGGACTGCGCGAGACCTATGAGTTCACCAGCCGATTCGCGAAGCCTGCTGCCCTTGTGCTCCGGTTGCCAGCTCGAACCACGAATCTTCCAAAGGTGAAGTGCGATGGCAAAAAGGTGGAGTACTCGTTCGATGCGACGGCGGTCGGAGCGCCGATCCTCACCATCCGGCTTCCGCCTGCACCGTCGAACCGCGTCAGTGCGGAATGGCACGGAGATGCGCCTGCGGCTCTGCCGGCACAACGTACCTATTCTGTGGGCGACGCGCTCGAATTACCGGGCGGCGTCACGCTCACGCAGATTGACGACCCTCAGAAGTGTCTGGCGGACGGCCATGTTGCCGTCGCTGGATTTCATACGGTGTTTGCAAATATGCACGTCGACGATTGCCTATGGTCGATGCCGATCTCCTTCAACGCAAAGCCTGCATCGCCCGAGTTCGTCGCTGTTCCGCAGCAGTTGCCCGCAAAAGCATACGCCGAGCCGGTCGATCTCTCCCTGGTTCTCAAGGACCGCATCACCGAAATCTTCACGCGCGTCTACGCCGAGCCGCGCTCGCCCTATTGTTCGCTGGCGCTGCCGGACAACCTGCTCGGAGGCTGGGCCAATCCCGACGGCCACGCAACCATCGACGACAGCGGTCTCCGCTCGGCAAGCGGGTTGCTGAAGACACCCTTTGGCATCGACTTCGCCACACCGGAAGGCACCGATCCGAACTGCCTCTTTCTTTCGCACTGGGATCAGGATCTGAGCGTACTGAAGTTCCTCCTCAGCGGCCGTGCGCACGGCCTCTACCTGCTGATGGCAGGCACGACCCTTCCCCAATGCAGCCGAATGCGTCATGCAACTGTGTCAGTGACATACCAGGATGGGACCTCGACTCAACTTATGCTCCGCAATCCGGAGACGTGGTGGCCCATCGAGCAGGACTACCTGCTGGACGACTATCTGTTCGTCAACAACGCGCCGCTGCCGGCACGCGTCGATCTGCGCTCCGGAATGACGCGGACCCTCGACCCGGCAAGCTTCCATGGCAAAGGTCGCACCGTACCTGGAGGTGCGGCGACCATCCTGTATCTGCCGCTCGATCCGGCCAGGGACCTCGGCACGCTCAAGATAGAAGTGGAGCTGTATGGAATTGTGGTGGCGCTACTGGCCGCAACCCTGGCGCGACCGTAAGACTTCGTTCAGGCTCGGGCGGAGGTGGCTGCCTCAGCGAATTCAGACTTCGGTTCCCGTCGCGCTTCGCTCTTCTCTTCGAGGACTGAGCGAATGTGCGCGAGTCCCCACTCGAGATCAGCCTTGTCGATCATCAGCGGCGGCGCCAGGCGAATCACCGAGGAGTGCGTCTCTTTGCAGAGCACACCCCGCTCTTTCAGCGCCTCGCAGAACGGTCGCGCCGGCCGGTTGAGTTCAATGCCGATCCACAACCCCTTGCCGCGCAACTCGACGATGTGCGGGCTGCGAATGGCTTTCAGATAGCTCATCGCGTAATCGCCCAGTTCCGCGGAACGAGCCGGCAGGTCCTCGTCCACAATCACACGCAGCGCTGCGCGCGCGATGGCAGACGCCAGGGGATTGCCGCCGAAGGTGCTGCCATGATCGCCGGGATTGAAGACGCCGAGGATCTCCCGCGAGCTGAGCACCGCGGAAACCGGGTAGAAGCCGCCGGAGAGCGCCTTGCCGACGATCACGACGTCCGGCGTAACTCCCTCGTGCATGTACGCGAAGAGCTTGCCGGTGCGGCCAAGCCCCGACTGAATCTCGTCCACCATCAGCAGGACGTTATTCTCGCGGCAGATTTCTGCAACCTCGCGCAGGTAGCCATCCGGCGGCACCAGGATGCCCGCCTCGCCCTGGATCGGTTCGACCAGAAATGCGCAGGTGTTCGGCGTAATCGCATGGCGCAAGGCCTCGACGTCCCCAAAAGCGACCTGGCGAAAGCCCGCGGCAAACGGCTCAAAGCCGCTCCGATACTGCTCCTCCGACGAGAACCCGACGATAGTAATCGTGCGTCCGTGGAAATTGTTATTCGCAACGATGATCTCCTGCTGCCCGGGCGCAATGCCCTTGACGAGAGCGCCCCACTTGCGTGCCGCCTTCAGCGCGGTCTCCACCGCCTCGGCTCCGGAGTTCATCGGCAACGCCATCGCGTAGCCGGTCAGTTCGTGCAGATCGCGATAGAGCAGTGGAAGCTGGTCGTTGCGAAAAGCGCGAGAAGTAAGCGTCACCTTCTCCGCCTGCCGGCACATCGCCTGGAAGATGGCTGGATGACAATGTCCTTGATTGACAGCCGAATAGGCGGCGAGAAAATCCAGGTAGCGTCGCCCTTCCGCGTCGTACACCCACGCGCCCGAGGCACGCTCTATGACCACATCCAGGGGATCGTAGTTGTGGGCGCCATAGCGGTTTTCAAAGGCGATCAATTCGGCGGGTAGCATGTGCTGTACCTTCGTAGCAAGTTGTTGGCACAACTGCCAAAGGCTGCAGCCGATCCAACTCACTTAACCATGCTACAAGGTTGCATATTCATGCAGATTTGGGCTGCAACTATATACAGGCGGATTTCGAGACCTTAAGCGGATTTTGCAGACGTGGAAACCGCCTCAGAAGTTGGTTCAATCAGCAGTTGGTCACCAATTTGCGTTTGCGAACCCTTGATGGTTCCGCACGGCAACTCGATAACACTCTTCAATTTGATGCTGACGGAAGTCACGCGAAACGGCACCAGGCAGCGCCATAGCTTGATGACTTTGTGGTCCCGATCGAGACCAATGACATCGATCTTGAAGGCCATCCCAAAAGTATGGACGCCGGAGGAAGGTTTGATCCACAACCCTCCTCCGGCGTCCAGACCACGTCTTCCGAGAAGGCCAAACATCCGCTTCAAGGACGTATCGGCCAGCTCGATACTCTCTCCGACAGCAGTACCCCGGGTTGTATTGGAAACTCTGAACATAGCAGTCAGTTCAACGCGGCCAGCCCAACAAACTAGGCCTTCTGCTTCCTGCGGTAGACGATGATTCCCAACACAGTTGCTGCGAGTACTCCGGCAATTACCTGAACCATAACTGTTCCTGGCATAACGACCCTCCTTTCCATTGACTTCAGCATTCCAATAAGATCCGGCAAAATTCGTTCGCGTACTTCGCTGGATCCTGTTTCGTAGAGACCATAATTCTACGGATCTACGACTTAGAGCGCCTCCGATCAACCATAATAATGTTTACTAATCTGGGTACTCCGAGACTATTGGAATCTAGTTGGTTCCTATTGGTCTCGGCTTATTCCCTCAATCTACTAACAAACTTGACATCGCGAAATCACCAATACTATGTACTTACGCCAACAGTTACTACTGAGCCATCCCTTGCAATCCAGCCATGATGTTGAGGATCGCTGGCGCTAATAGCACGATAAAAATGCATGGGAAGATGCATAGCACCAACGGGAAGATGATCTTGATCTTTGTCTTTGAAGCTTGTTCCTCCGCGTGCTGCTTTCTCTTCAATCGAATGTCTTCGGAGAAACGGGTCAACGCTTTGACGATCGGAGTACCGAACCGGTCGGTCTGCGTAAGCATGCTCACAAACGAATTGAACTCCTCGATCTCGGTGCGATCCGCAAGGTTCTGCCACGCTTCGAGCCTTGGCCTGCCGGCGCGTTGCTCGCGGTTCACTTGGAGAAACTCTTCATGAATGTCGGGGTGGCTGACTTCCAGTTCACCTCCAATACGGAGGAGCGCCTGGTCCAGGCCAAGCCCGGCATCGACGCAGATCACCATAAGATCCAGGGCGTCCGGGATGCTTCGCCGGATGCGATTTCGGCGGCTGGCAGTCGTTCGCGTCAGCCAGAGGTCCGGCACCAGATAACCTACGACTCCGAATGCGCACACACAGTAAAGCGTGTTCTTCCCGATGAGGCTACCGGCCACCGCAGCTGCGAGCGGCACAAGGAATTGCGCTGCAAAAAATATGTCGGCGCTGGCCTTCTTATGCATGCCGGCTTGCGCTAAGCGTGCCTTCAACTTAGGGTTCTCGGCCAGTCCCAGGCGAATCCGCAGTTCGGAAGCAACATTAAGTAGCTTGTCCTGGAACTGCTCTTTGCCGCGGATCGTGCGTTGGTCGGCCCGCTCCACCGTGTCGTTCTTCACTACGTCGAACATGCGCTGCGCTTCCGGCGACGGCCGGAATAAGTTGGGCGTAAGCAGCAGCGCAACCACTCCAAATATGATTAAGCCCAGCACCACATAGAAAATAATCGGCATGGTCTCTATACCTCAATTCCATTGATGATCTGCCGAATAATTAACCCGCCAACGCAGAGCAGGCCCACGCCCAGGTAGGAGAGCATGCGCCCGGTTGGGGTATTGACCAGTACCGCGGAGTAGCCCGGGTTGAGGAAGTTGATCACAACCAGCATGATGATGGGCAACGCGCACAGAATGTAGCCGGTCATTCGACCCTGTGCCGTGTGCGTTTTGATCTCGCCCTGGATCTTCAGGCGCTCGCGAATGGTATTTGCCGTCCGGTCGAGAATCTCGGCAAGATTACCGCCGGTCTCCTTCTGCACCAGGATTCCCGTCACCAGAACCCGCAGATCCTGGGACGGCACTCGGTCCAGCATCTGCTGCATGGCGTCGCGCAGCGGCAGGCCGAAATTCTGCTGCTTGAAGACTTCGCTGAACTCCGAACGTATCGGCTCAGCCGCCTGTTCGGCCACAACGTTGATCGATGCAGACATGGAGTGTCCCGCGCGCAAGGCTCGAGACATCATGTCGATCGCATCCGCAAGTCCGTTATTGAACGATTTCAGCCTGCGTCCGGCCATAATCTGCAAGTACCCAAAAGGCGCATACCCCAGCGCCAGACCCGCCACAATCTGCAGCGGCACGATTGGGAACCAGATATAGACCAGGCCGATCCCTGCCAACAGCAGCCCGATACTCGAAAAGAGAATGGTTACGCCTGAGGTTTTTACGTCGGCCTGGATAATCGTTGCTTCCAGCTTCTGCCAGACGCTATAGTCCTGCAATACGTCTGTAAGCCAGACGAAACTACCCTTCGGCTTGGCTTTGAGCAGGATCTGGATTTGCGGCTGATTGACGCCACCGTTTTCGTGCTCCAGCGCCAGGATGCCGGAGATCCTTCGCTCGGTGAGGCGCTGGGCCCGCGATGACCCAGTAACCAGGGCGATGGTCCCGAAGCAGATCGTCAAAATTCCGGCAAATGCGAAAAATAAAAGCATAGCTCCTCTGTTGCGCCTAGATGTCCACCGAATGTTCGGCCATGCCGGTCTGAACCGCGACACCTGCGGCAACCAGCTTGTCCGCGCACTTGGGAACGATGCCCGTTGCGTAGAACCTTCCCTTCACCTTTCCGTTTGGCCCCAGTCCCTTTTTCTCGAAAAGGTAGATGTCCTGCATGCTGACCACATCCCCCTGCGAACCTGTAATCTCGCTGATATGGGTGATGCGGCGGCTGCCGTCGGCTAAACGCGACGCCTGGATGATGATGTGCACGGCGGCAGCAATCTGGGCACGGATGGCCTTCTCGCCGATTTTCACGTCGCCCATCATCGCCATGGTCTCAAGACGGGCCAGTGCGTCCCGGGGGGTGTTGGAGTGCAGTGTCGTCAGGGAGCCGTCGTGGCCAGTGTTCATGGCCTGCAACATGTCCATCGTCTCTTCACCGCGGATTTCGCCCAGTACCACGCGGTCTGGACGCATACGGAGTGCATTGATGACCAGTTCTCGCTGCCGGATCGCTCCCTTGCCTTCGACGTTCGGTGGCCGGGTCTCCAGGCGCACGACGTGATCCTGCCGCAACTGAAGTTCGGCGGAGTCTTCGATGGTCACGATTCGTTCGCGCTCCGAGATGAAGCTGGAAAGCGTATTCAGTAGCGTCGTCTTACCGGAACCGGTACCGCCGGAGATCACGATATTCAGCCGCGCCTTAACGCATCCCTTCAGAAACTCCAACATCGGCGGAGTCAGCGCCTGGAAGCGAAGCAGATCCTCGGCCCCGAGCGGCGAACTGCCGAAACGGCGGATTGAGAGAATCGGGCCGTCGACCGCGAGCGGCGGGATGATTGCGTTGACACGGGAGCCATCCTTGAGGCGAGCGTCGACCATCGGGGAAGATTCGTCAATGCGGCGTCCGACTCCGGAAACGATCTTGTCGATGATGTGCAGTAGGTGCCGATTGTCCTGAAAAGTAAGTGACGTCTTCTCCAGCTGACCTCGGCGTTCCACATAGATCGAACTATAAGTATTCACCAGAATATCGCTGATGGTGTCATCCTTCAGCAGCGGTTCCAGTGGTCCCAGGCCGAAGACCTCGTCCAGCACCTCTTGCGCCAGACGGTCGCGTTCCGTTGCACTCAGCGGGACGCCCTGTTCATTGATGATCTGTTGGATGACGACGAAGAACTGATGCTGAAGCGCTTGCGCCTCCTGCATGTCTCCCAGTTTGTCGAGATCAACCCGCTTGATCAGTTCTTTGTGAACAGCCGTTTTAATGTGACGCTGAACATTATCCGCGACCGCTCGCGCCGGACGGGCCACGCGGTCACCCGGTTGACCTGAGTTATTCGGAATGGCGGTTACATCAGACATGGCGGCAGAAGTCCTGACTTATAACGTATTCGGTGGTCAACTTACTTCCAGAGAGAAAAGCCCGATTTTTTCGGTGCGTGGTCACCCGCGATCATAACTGGGCCCGCTAGAGTGGTAACCCACTTCAGCAACTGGGCCGCGAACTCGGATTTGTCCTTATACCCTATCGGTTCGCCAAGAATCCCCGAGCGAACTACTTCGGCATAGCTATTGGGCAGCTTGATGAACACCGGCAGCTTGATCGCCTTCTCAATTTGTTCCAGGCTCACCGCATGTTGCGAGGCAAACCGATTGATGACAACCTTCACACGTTCGTTGTTGTGTTCGTTTTGCGACAGCGTGTCCACGTGCCGCGACAGGTCGCGTACTGCGCCAATCTCAGGGGTGGCAATCAGGTAGACCTGATTCGAACCCTCGATCACCGCCAGGTTCGTCTCATCCAGCGAAGTCGGACAATCCACGATGACGTAGTCGTACTCGCCGCGCAGGAAGTCCAGGGTCTGTGCCATGGATTCTGGATCCGTCGCCTTTCTTCCCGCGCAATTATCCGGGGAGGACAGTACTTCCAGGCCGCTGGAGTGAGTAGCGATGTAACCGCGCAGTAACTCGCTATCCAGGCGGCTAAGATTCCGGACTAACTCGTGGAAGTTATACCGGCTTCCATCGATACCAAGGTAGACGCAAACATGCCCCAGCTGCGGATGATTGTCGATCAAAAGCACGCGCTTGTTATGACACTGAACCAGGTACATCGCAATGTGAACCGACAGCGTTGTCGTTCCCACTCCACCTTTTGCGCCGATGAAGGTAAGTACGGAGCCGCGTACGGCGTTGCTCGCCGCTTTCGTCGCCCATAACTGGTTGATCCGGCCCAGCGTCTCGGAGAACGATATCTCGTCGAACGTGCCGCCAATAAAGTCATTGCAGCCCGCTCGCATCGAGCGCAGAAGGACCTCATGATCCTCGCTTGCAGACCGGGCAACCAGCGCAGCCTTACCGGAAAACATTTGCTGGATATAGGCCGCGGCCTCGATCGCCTGATCGATGTCGCTGTCAAAATCAATCACTGCGATGCAGTAGTGAGCCAGTTTCACGGCCTGGGAGAAAGGGGGCCGCTTCGTGGACGAAATGTAGCCTTCGCAGTCTGCCCGATAAACAGCCCAGGCCATCGTCGATACGGACTCGTTGATCTCGTCGGCAAGCGCCGGATCAAGCCCGACTGTAATCAGGGCGACGCTTGGAATACTCGCATTGGATTGACTTGCAGCCACTGTCCTACCTCGTTATCGTTATCGCGTACTTGTTGCGCTACGAAGAGTGAGTATTGCTCACTGACCCGTTACTTCATCGTGGCGTTGTAGCCGTCCGTGATCAGGCGCTGGCGCATAGCCTCCGCGTCATTCTTGTTGGCAAAGGGACCCACATCCAGATGCAAAAGTGAATCCTGTGAGACTCGATTGACTGCTACGTTGTAGCCGCGCCGCTTCAAAGCCGCGACCATCACATCGGCATCCGATTCATGGGAGAGCGCCATTACTTCGACCATCGAGGTCGCTCTTGCTCCCTGCTGATTAGAGGCCTGGCTTGGCGGACCGGGGTCAGCAAAAGCCTGAAGCACAGAATCGGTGGTCACCGGGGGGGCCGGCGCGGAACTCGCGGCCGGTTCAGACGGATTGGCTGCAGGCGCACTGTGCGGAGCCGGAGCCGGCGCTACGTTGTCCGCAGCACCCGCCTTGGCCGGCGCCGCTGCAGGGATAGTCGGTGCAAACACCGGTGGAACGATCGGCGGATGATCCGGCGTGAGCGGCGGCGCTGCCGGCTGCGTCGTGCGATTCTTGCCCAGCGACTTGTCGAACTGAGGAATGTTCAACTGCGGGATGGGGAGGTCGGGCTGGCTCGGCGTCTCCGTCTCAGCGAGCGGATCGACCACCGTCGGCGTCACAACCACCACCAGTTCCGTGACCGAGTGATTCTGGTTCTTCGATTTGAAGAAGTTTCCAAGAATGGGGATGCTCGCGGCGCCGGGATTCTTACTCATCGCGTCGGTCGTCCGCTGATCCAGCAGTCCGGAGATGGCAAAGCTCTGCTCGCTGCGCAATTCCACTTCGGTGGTTGCCCGGCGGGTGGACAACGCCGGAACCGTAATCCCGGCCAGAGACACCGCGTTGGTATAGTCCAGCGCGCTGACTTCGGGAGCCACTTTCAACCGAATGGTTCCGTCTTCATTGACGATAGGAGTGAACTCCACCTTGACGCCGAACGCGCGGAACGAAACCGAGATGACCGGAGCAGAATTGGTTCCTCCCGGCTGGACGGACGGGAACGGAAATTCACCACCCGATAGAAAGTCGGCCTTCACACCGCTGATGGTGGTAATGGTCGGCTCGGCAAGGATCTGCAGTACCTGCTTGGTTTGGAGGTCCTGAATGGTCGTGCCCAGGTTCAATTTCGCGCTGTACAGCAAGAAGCTCAGGGGGTTCGACGTTGTCAGCAAAGCACCCGCGGTACCGGTCGCCTGGCTTACCGTAGCGGTTGTGGGGAATCCTGACGACGTGCTGGACACGACGTAATTGGTGCTTCCGCCCGGGCTGAAAAGGTTGATGCCCAGCTGCAGTTCCTTGTTGCGATCGACTTCCAGAATCCGAACCTGCAGGCGCACCTGCTTGGGATGGCCGGGTGTAACGACCATCGCATTGGCCACGTCCTTGGCATAGAGGCTCGCCAACTTGACCGCCGCATCTGCTGCTTCCGGGCTGGGGACAGAGCCACTCAAAGTCACCCGGCTGCCGCTGCCCTCAACCTTGACCGAGTCTCCACGCATCGCTTCCGACATCGCAGTACGGAGTCCGTCGAGATCGATATCGGTAGAAACAACATACGACTGCGCCAGGCCGGCTTCGTCCAGCAGCGTGAGCGAGCTGATCCCGGGTGTCATGCCGGTCACCAGAATCTGGTTGGGATTGAGAGTGACCGAGTTGACTACGGCAGGATCGGAGATATAGACCCGCCGCAGCCGTGTCTTGGTATCGATGAATAAGGAGTGCCCCAGCGTCACGTGGAGCATGTTGCCTGCGGATGCGCTACGCGTCACGCTGCTGAGAGCGCCCGGAATCGTCGCCGCGTGAAGCACCGAGACCGCAATCGCCGGCGGGGCGGGTGGTTCTGCCTGTCCCGGACCCTGCGCCGCACCAGCTGCCCCGGAGGTTACCGAGATCGCAGGTGCGACTGGCGGAGGAGTCTTGGGCATCACGTTGACGGGCAAATCCTGGGCGATGCAGGCAGGTGCCATCGCCGTCATCAGGAATGCCGTCAGCGCAACGCAGGAGCCCACGCGCCCAAGGTGTTTCACCGGTTTGTGATCGTTCACGACTATTTGCGTTTTCACTGGAAGTTATCCGTCTTGACGGTAGGGCCCATGAACGTTTCAACCTGATAAGGTTTCGCTGCGACAAGCTGCATTGACCTACGAGGCTGTCTCTCTGCCACTGCCGCAACTTTTGCCCCCGACAGATCAGAGAGCTGCGCCGGTGCGCCCTTGAAATCCGCCTGATCCACACCGTTCCTGAGGACGAAGTGGATGATTCCGTTCGTGCTCGCCAGGTCGACCTTCTCCGCGTCTTCCGGTTTCACCAGAAGCGTAACCACCGTCGCCGTCGCGGGCTTGCCTTCGGGATCGGGCTCGGTCTTCTGGCCTGCCGTCAGGATCTCGACGTTCTGCAATACGGTGGTCGTAATGGAATCGCCCGTGGGCGGTTTCAACGTCACCAGGACGTCGACGTGAGTTCCCGGCAACAGGAAGCCGGCAACGCCCACGATCTCGTCGGTGCGCAGAGAGATCGCCCTCATGCCATCCGGAATCTTGACCGTCAAACCTACACCCGAGCCAGGGTTGGCCAACTGCCGTTCCAGGATTGGCTCACCGGCGGCAAGAGGATAAAGGACAACGCGCCCAACGACAGGTTGCGCCGCAGTAAACGCACCGGGCAAAGGAACGTTGGCCGGCCAGTCCACCATGCGCAGATTTTCAGCCTTGATCGCCTGGCCCGCCTCCATATTCGCCGCGGCCGCAACATATTGGCTCTTGGCCGCCGGAGGGGCTGCGTGGGTTTTCGTGAATCGCTGGCTGAGCCAGTAAGTAAAAATTCCCGAAACAACGAGCGCGATGATAAAAGCTGAGGTGAGTCGACGGTTCATAACGCTGCACCTCTATTGGATCTGAAAGTAGAGAGTTAGTAAGCTTCCACCTGCTATAGCCAGCGCATACGGCAGGCGAATCGTTTGAACATTCCCAAGATTGAGATCCGGATGCGGCTGCAGACCAGCCTGACCGTGGTGCGCTGCGATCTCCCCCACATTCATCAGAGTCTGCTGAAGCCGTCCGCGGTACAGTGCCACAACAACCGCCATCGCTCCGCCGGACAGCGCGGTCAGAACCAGGAGATACGGTACATGCGACAGGCCGGCGAGACATCCGACCGCCATCATTAACTTGACGTCGCCGGCACCCATGCCGCCGGCAATATAAAACACGAGGAACACCAACCCGCAGATCAGTCCCGCGGCGAAGGCATTCAGCAGCTGCATCCATCCGCCCAGGGCGAGGTGCAGGGCCAGGCCGAACAGAAAGGCAGGCATGGTAATGAAATTCGGAATGCGCCGGCTCTTCACATCAGTCACAGAGCCAGCCAGTGCACACACGCATGCTGCCACGGGATACGTCAGGATGGGTTGTAAATGCGTCATCGATCGTTCCCGTTAAGTTGGAGGTAGAAAGTTAGGAAACTTGGGCCAGTGTCTAAGGTAATGTTTCGGGTAACGTCTAAAGCTCACATGAACCCGTCGGGGCTCATGTGAGCTCTATCCGGTTTTAGGCAACCGCGTTGGTGAGGGCATTGCCGACGCCGGCGAAGGTGTTCGAGATCGAACCCGCGAGGCCCTGCATCGATGCAACCGAACCGAGACCGACGAGCGCCGCGACCAACGCGTACTCGATCAGATCCTGGCCGGACTCTTCCGTCATCAGGTTGGTCAGAAGCTGCTTCATGTTCTTCATGTGGTTTTCTCCGGTACTTGCCAAGGGTTTAGTGAGAGTTTTCCAGGGGTAGCTCATCCTGGCGATCTGTGTGTCCACCCTCAAAGCAACGAGGCTGGAGGAAAGTGGCTTATGTGAGCGTTGACGTCTAAACGCTCACATAAGCCTTTTCCGAACTAGGCGACTGCGTTGGTGAGGGAGTTGCCGACGCCACTGAACGTGTTGCCGATGGAGTTCGACAGGCCCTTCATCGCGGCGACTGCGCCCAGACCCACCAGGGCGGCAACGAGTGCGTATTCAATCAAGTCCTGACCCGACTCTTCGACCATCAGGTTGTTGAGCAGCTGCTTCATGTTCTTCATTTGGTTGTTTCTCCTCTTTCGGGTTTTCCACTGCACTCCGGGTTTGCGAGTCCCAGGGGATGATCAGAGAGTAGGAGCAATGAGGGACATTAGAAATCCCCAAGAAGTGTCACGAAGTAACACTAAAGTTCGGGCGAAATAATCCTCTAACCTGCTGTTTTTACAACCATTTATCGGAATCATTACGCTAAAATGACATCAGTCGCGCCACCCGCCGAGGCCCCTTTCCCACCCTCTACACACCCTCGGCAGGCGATCCGCCGACGCGAAATCTCGACACCACAGAACAGGGGGCAAAAGGATCAACAGCGCTCCCTCCGGATTCTTCCGTCGACCTCATTAGGGACTGTATCCTTCAAGAAAATGGCGACCACACCCATATCGACGCCTCCCAGCGAAGCCGCTTCGCCCCGTCGCTCCATCTCGCGTCTGACCTACGTCGCTATCTTCGCTGCCGCGTTGCTCGGCCGTTCCCTGGCCTCCTTCACCTACATCACGCACAATCCGCACACTTGGCTCTTCTCGCATCCCTGGGAGATGGGCCTGCTCGCCAACACTCTCATTCACGGTCAGGGATACAGTTCTCCCTTCGGCGTTCCCACCGGCCCCACCGCATTCATCGCGCCGGGATATCCGACGCTGATCGCCGCAATCTTCCTGCTCTTTGGCAGCGACACCTTCGCCTCCGCGATCGTGATCATCACCATGCACATTCTCGTCAGCCTCGTCACCATTGGGCTGATCATGCACATCGCCCGCCAGATGCTGGACTCGCGCACCGCCACCATCGCCGGCTGGGTCTGGGCCGTCTCGCTTCCGCTGCTCTTTCTGCCCGAGATCTTCTGGGAGTCAAGCTTCTCCGAGTGCGCGCTCGTCGGCGTCGTTGCCCTTGCGCTCCGCTACCGGCGCCAGCCCACCACCGCCCAGTGGATTCTCTTCGGCGCTCTCTGCGGCATCATCGCCCTCATCAACCCCGCGCTGGTCTTCTCGCTGATCGCCATCATGGGCTGGCTGGCCTGGCAAACACGCCGCGTCTCGCGCACTGCCCCCATTCTCGGCCTGCTTGTACTCGCACTGGTCTATGCGCCCTGGCCCATCCGCAATGCCGTCCGCTTTCACGCGTTCATTCCGTTGCGCAGCACCGTCGGTTTCGAGATGTGGATGGGAAACCGCCCCGGCGCAACCGGCTTCCTCAACGAATCCATCTTTCCTATGTTCAACCAGCAGGAACTGGCGAGCTATCGCTCCCAGGGCGAAGTCGCCTACACGCGCGGAAAGTCTGACCAGGCCTGGGCCTACATTCGCGCCAACCCGGGAATCTTCGCCAAACTCACCCTCCGCAGGGTCTATCGCTTCTGGAGTGGCAGTGGCAACCAGAACTCCAACATCACCTACCTGATCCACGCGATCTTTACCACGGTCTTCGGATTCCTCGGGCTCTACTTTCTCTATCGCAACGGCCAGCGTGCCTTCGCGGCCCTGATGGCCCTGCCGCTGATCCTGTTCCCGTTTCCCTACTACATCACCCACGCCGAATTCCGCTATCGCCTGAACATCGACCCGCTGCTCACCATCCTCGCCGCCTACGCCATCACGCAACTGGTCGCAGCCTGTCGCGACGAAACTCCGCGGCTCCCACGCCCGAGTTAATCGAAGCGAACCAGAGTTAAATCCACGCAGCCTCCCACCCCCTCGGCCGCATCCAACTGGCTGCATGCCGCATCACTTAAACGTGAGCTTACTGTGCCTCTTTTTATTTGAGATCGATATTCGGTCACATTGGGCGAATTTGCGTTGATTGTGACGTGTGAACATTTGAAACGGAAGTACACTACAGATATTCCGGGCTCCGGGCCATATGTTGTAGCCCGCTTATCGCGTCCCATTCGGTCGGTTCGTTTCCTCATCACTGATTCCGCAATAGTTGCCCTTTGGGGAGCCCCATGCTGGTACGTTCCATCTGGTCCGGCCTCGCAGCCCAAACCTCCAACGGTTTGGCGCACGGGTCGACCAGCATCTTCGCACCGGCAGGAACTCCCGCCCACTCCATCTTCAGCCTCTCGATGCTCGTGCTCAGCATCACCGCCGGCATCTTCCTCGTCGTCGGTGGCCTGCTCGTTTACGTCGTCATTCGCTACCGTCACCGCCCTGGCGATACCAACTCCGCGCAGGAGCCCCCGCAGATTTACGGAAGCACCCAGATCGAGCTCTCCTGGACCGTCATCCCCATCCTCATCGTGGTGATGCTCTTCCTCGCCACGGCCCGCATCATCATGGCCACGCAGAACGCCCCCAAGCCCGCAGCCGCGCTGGACGTCACAGTGATCGGCCACCAGTTCTGGTGGGAGTATCGCTACCCCAAACTCGGCATAGTCACCGCCAACGAACTCCACATCCCCATCAGCGATCCGGCGCATCCCACGCCCACCTACCTCACCATGTCCTCGGCCGACACCGACCACAGCTTCTGGGTGCCGCGCCTCGCCGGCAAGATGGACCTCATTCCCAATCGCGTCAACACCATGTGGATCGATCCGCAGACCGCCGGCCTCTACCTCGGCCAGTGCGCTCAGTACTGTGGCACCCAGCACGCCCTGATGCTCCTCCGCGTCTACGCCGACACACCCGCCGACTTCGCGGCCTGGGTCGCTCACCAGCAGCATCCCGCGATCCAGGACCCCGCCGCAGCCGAGGGCCTGGCCGTCTTCCAGCACAACGCCTGCATCAGTTGTCACACTGTCGCCGGGACCGCGGCCACCGGAACCTTCGGTCCCGACCTCACGCACCTGGCCAGCCGCGACACCATCGCCTCCGGCTCAGTTCCCCTTACCCCTGCAAACGTTCGCGCATTCGTCGAGAACCCCGCGCACTTCAAGCCCGGAGTCCTCATGCCCCCCATGCACCTCAACGACCATGATCTGGACGCCATCACCGCATATTTGATGACGCTGAAGTGAACGCGAAGGGAAACGCCATGGCCACTCAGGCTCCCGTCAACGCAACCCTTGAGCAGACCGCACCCCGCCGCCTCTGGCTCGAGGTGCTGCACGACTGGGTCACCACCGTCGACCACAAGAAGATCGGCCTGATGTACATCGGCTACGCTCTGGTCTTCCTCCTGATAGCTGGCTTTGAAGCGATCCTGATACGCATCCAACTCGCCATCCCCAACAACACCTTCGTCTCGCCCCAGGTCTTCAACCAGCTCTTCACCATGCACGGCACCACCATGGTCTTCTTCGTCGGGATGCCCATCCTCTTCGGATTCGGCAACTACTTAATCCCGCTGATGATCGGTGCCCGCGACATGGCCTTCCCGCGTCTGAACGCCTTCAGCTTCTGGATCTCCGCGTTCGGCGGCCTCCTGCTCTACTTCAGCTATTTCGGCGCCAACGGCCTCTACGGCGCCGGCAGCGCGCCCGACGTCGGCTGGTTCGCCTACGCTCCGCTCACCGCCCGCGTTTTTTCGCCCGGCCACAGCACCGACTACTGGACCCTCGCCGTCCTGCTCACCGGCGTCGGTACCATCGGCACCTCGGTGAACATCGTCGCCACCACGCTCTGCATGCGCTGCCCCGGTATGACCCTCAGTCGCTTGCCGCTGCTGGTGTGGCTCTACCTCACCACCTCCGGCCTCGCCTTCGTAACCATCAGCCCGCTCACTGCCGCGCAGATCATGCTCATGCTCGACCGCTACGTCGGTTCCCACTTCTTCGATACCCAGGCCGGCGGCTCCGCAATCCTCTGGATGCACTTCTTCTGGATCTTCGGCCACCCCGAGGTCTACATCCTCGTCCTGCCTGCCTTCGCCTTCGCCAACGAGATCATTCCCGTCTTCTCGCGCAAAGCCATCTTCGGTTATCCCGCGATGGTCGCCGCCTCCGTTGGCATCGGCTTCATCAGCCTCAGCGTCTGGGCCCACCACATGTTCACCGTCGGCATGACCGCCGGGGCCAACACCTTCTTCGTACTGTCCACCATGGCCATCTCCGTGCCCACCGGCATCAAGATCTTCAACTGGCTCGCCACCCTCTGGGGCGGCAAAATCCACTTCACCGCGTCGATGATGTTCGCCATCGGCTTCCTCTTCCAGTTCCTCATCGCCGGCCTCACCGGCATCATGCTCTCGGTTGCCCCCTTCGACTGGCAACTCGGTGGCTCCTACTTCCTGATCGCGCACTTCCACTACGTCCTGGTCGGCGCCATCCTCTTCATGATTTTCTCCGCCTTCTACTACTGGTACCCGAAGATAACCGGCCGCATGCTCAATGAGAAACTCGGCAAATGGCACTTCTGGATCTTCCTCATCGGCTTCCATCTCACGTTTGACTTTATGCATGTTGCGGGAATCCTCGGCATGCCGCGCCGTATCTATACCTACGAAGCCGACCGCGGATGGATGATCTGGAACATGATCGTCTCCAGCGGCGCCTTCTTCCAGACCATCGGCACGCTCATCTTCGTCTACAACCTCATCTGGTCGTACTTCAAAGGCCCCATCGCCGGCCCCGATCCCTGGGACGCGTGGACCCTCGAATGGTCGACGACCTCGCCGCCCCCCGCCTATAACTTCGCCGTCACGCCCACCGTCGAAAGCCGCCGCCCACTCTGGGACCTCAAACATCCCGAAGACCCCGACAGCCACTACGAGTAGAAAGGAGGCACCATGAGCGAAGCCGCCGCCGTAACGCCCAACACCGCCGAGCCCTGGGTCCTGCCCTCTCGCGGCATCGTCGGTATGGCGTGCCTCATCGTGGCCGAAGCCGCCATCTTCATCATCTTCATCGTGGCCTACCTCTATTACCTCGGCAAGAGCCTCACCGGCCCCACGCCGCACGACGTTCTCGAACTCCCCATCTTCACCAGCATCTGCTTGCTCTCGTCGAGCGCCACCGTCCACTTCGCCGTCGCCGCGCTCCACCGCGCCCAGCGCACCGCGACTTCCCTCTGGCTCGCCGCGACCGTCCTGCTCGGCGGCATCTTCCTCGGTGGCACCGCACACGAGTGGTACCACCTCATCGTCTACGACCACCTCACCATCCGCACCAACCTTTTCGGCACGACGTTCTACTCGCTCGTCGGCCTGCATGCGTCTCACGTCATCGTCGGCCTCATCATGCTCACGCTCTCGCTTCTCTTCTCCGTCACCGGCAACCTCACCAGCAAGCACACCAACCGCCTTGAAGTTCTCTCGCTCTACTGGCACTTCGTCGACGCAGTCTGGGTCGTCGTCTTCACCGTCGTCTACGTACTCGGCAGATAGGCATTTGATAGGGACGGGCTTTAGCCCGTCCATAACCGCGGCCGTAATAGAGGGGCTTTAGCCCCGGGGACAAACGCAAATGCACGACGAGCATCTTCATAACGATCCCGACACCATCCAGCTTCCGCGGCCCACCGCGTGGCCCATGGTCATGGCACTCGGCGTCTCGCTCCTCATGACGGGCCTCGTCACCAGCATCGAAATCGGCATCCTCGGACTCGTGCTGACCATCGCCGGCATCGTCGGCTGGTTCTTCCAGGTCTTCCCCCACGAAGCCCACGAAGCAGTTCCCATCAGCACCGAAGAAGTGCAGGCCGCCACCTCTGCCCGAACTCTCATCGAGCGTCACGCCATCAGCGATACCCGCCGCAAAATCCTCCCCATCGAAACCTTCCGCATTACCACCGGCATTCGGGGCGGCATCGCCGGCGGTACTGCGATGGTCGTGCCCGCAACGCTGTTCAGCCTGTTGAAATACCACAGCCTCTGGTACGCGGTGAACCTGCTCGCCGCTGGCGGCTTCGTCAGTTGGGCCGGCGCCAGCGACGCGTTCCTCAGCCAGTTCCATCTGCAGGGGGTGTTGGCAGGCTTCCTCATTCAAGGATTCATCTCACTCCTTGTGGGCCTCTTGTACGGGGCGATGCTGCCAATGTTTCCACGCTACCCAATCGTTACTGCGGGCTTCATGGCTCCGCTCGTGATGACCGGACTAGTGCACTCCGCGCTGAGTATTGTCAGCCCCATCCTCAACCAGCGCATCGACTGGTTCTGGTTCGTCGTATCGCAAATCGCCTTCGGCCTCGTCTGCGGCTTCGTCGTCAACCTGCAGGCCAAGGTGCGCACCCCGCAATTCCAGGCGCTGCCATTCTCCGTCCGCGCCGGCCTCCACATCGCGCCCGCGGACGAAGCGCTGCGGCCAACGGACAAGGAAGATCACTCCGAATGACCTCTCGCTGCCCCACTCCGCGCGCACTTCCCCTCTGGCTCCTGGCCTGCGCGGCCGCGTTCGTCACTGCAGGTTGCAATCCACCCGGCAAGCCCGGCCCCGAACCCGAAGTCCCGCGCCCCGAACAGATCACCAACTTCGCCACCCTCTACAGCCAGAACTGCGCCGCTTGCCACGGCGCCAACGGCCGCAACGGCGCAGCCATCTCGCTCGCCAATCCCGTCTACCTCGCCCTCGCCGGCACCGCGAACATCCAACGCATCACCGCCGACGGCGTCTCCAACACAGCGATGCCGCCCTTCGCCCGCTCCAAAGGCGGCATGCTCACCGACAACCAGATCCAACTCATCGCCCAGGGCATGGAACAAACCTGGGGCAACTCCTCCGCCCTGGCCGGAACCACCCCGCCGCCCTACGCGAGCAGCGCCCCCGGCAATCCCGCACCAGGCCAGCACGCCTTCACCACCTACTGCGCCCAGTGCCACGGAGCCGACGCAACCGGCGGCAAGTCCCCCGACGACGCGCCCCTCGGATCGCTCATCGATCCTGCCTACCTCGCACTCATCAGCGACCAGAGCCTGCGCAGCATCATCCTCGCCGGCCAACAAGGCAGCCACGACTGGCGCTCGTATCAGCCCCAGCACCCGATGACCGATCAGGAAATCACCGACGTCGTCGCCTGGCTCACCTCGCACCGCACCGCCACTCCCGGCCAACCTTATCCGCAGCATCCCTAAACCAGCGGAGACACGCATGAGCGAACCCCGCAACAATCCGCAGCCAGACAATCCGCAACCAGCCAGCCCCGAGGACACCGCCGCGAAGGCCGCCGCCCATACTCGCCGCGCCTTCCTCTTCAAACTCTCGGTTGCACTCAACGCCGCCGTCGGCGCAGTCCTCGCCGTGCCGCTCGTCGGCTATCTCCTCGGCCCCGCGCTCAAGCGCAACGCCAACCCCGGCGCGTGGATCACCCTCGGCGCCATCAACGACTTCCCCATCGGTGAAACCCGCCTCGCCGACTTCGTCAGCCCCGTCGCCACCTTCGACGACGGTGACACCGCCAAGACCGCCTGCTGGGTCCGCCGCATCTCCGACCAGCAATTCCAGGTCTTCGCCATCAACTGCGCCCACCTCGGCTGCCCCGTCCGCTGGTTCGCGCAGTCCAAACTCTTCCTCTGCCCCTGCCACGGCGGAGCCTATTACGAAGACGGCACCCGCGCCTCCGGCCCACCCGAGCGCGGCCTCTTCGAGTATCGCTATCAACTCGCCGGCAGTTCCCTCCAAATCCACGCCGGTGACATGCCCACGCTCACCACGCAGGCCTCCTGCAACAAACCGAAGCCGCTGACGCAAATCTCCCCGGCCAACACGAGGTCCGAATGGCAAGCCTGAAACAACGCGCCATCGCCACCTATGAGTGGTTGGAGCACCGTCTCGGCATCTTCCGTCCTCTCACCGGCGCCGCCACTCACCTCACGCCCGCGAACAACGCAAGCTGGTGGTATGTCTTCGGCAGCGCAGCAACGGTCCTGCTGATCCTTCAGGTCGTCACCGGCATTCTGCTCGCGCTGGTCTACAGCCCCTCGGCTAACGAGGCCTGGACCAGCCTCGGCATCCTCAACCACAATGTTCCCCTCGGCTGGTTCCTCCGCGCCCTGCACGGCTGGGGTTCGGATTTCATGATCGCCATCGTGCTCATCCACATGGTGCAGGTCTTCCTCTTCGGCGCCTACAAATTCCCCCGCGAACTCACCTGGATCCTCGGCGTCTTCCTCCTCCTGCTTACCCTCGGTATGGCCTTCACCGGGCAGGTCATGCGCTTCGATCAGGATGCCTACTGGGGCCTCGGCATCGGCGCCTCCATCATGAGCCGCGTCCCGCTCATCGGCGCACCGCTCGAGCATCTTCTGCTCGGCGCTCCCATCATCGGCGGAGCCACCGTGTCGCGCTTCTTCACCCTGCACGTCTTCGTCATCCCCGGCATGCTCCTTGCCTTTGCCTTCCTCCACATCCTGATGACGGTCCGCCTCGGAGTCAGCGACTGGCCCATGCCCGGCCGCATCGTTCGTAAGTCCACCTACGAACGCGAGTACCACGAACTCGCCGCCAAAACCGGCATTCCCTTCGTCCCCGATGCCGCCTGGAAAGACGCCGTCTTCGCCGCCGCCATCCTCTGCAGCGTGATGGCCTGCGCGTTCTACTTCGGCCCCTTCGGCCCCACCGGCACGCCCGATCCCACCATCATCCAGACCGCACCCAAGCCCGACTTCGCCTTCCTGTGGATCTACGCCGTCCTCGCCTTCCTGCCCGCCAACCTCGAAACTCCCGCGTTGCTCATCGCGCCCGTCGTCATCATCGTCGGCATGCTTCTCCTGCCTCTGGTCGCCGGCGAAGGCGAACGCCATTGGGCCCGCCGCCCCGTCGCGGTTCTCATGGTCTCGGTCATCGCGCTCACCCTCGGCATCTTCACCCACCTCGGCACCTACACGCCGTGGAGCCCCATCATGGAAGCCTGGACCGCCGACCCCATCCCCACGCAGTACCTCGACAACCGCACCCCGCTCGAACGCCAGGGCGCGCTCGTCCTGCAGGACAAGCAGTGCCGCAATTGCCACGCCATCGGGGGCTCGGGCGGACAGCGCGGCCCCGCGCTCGACACCATCGCCTCACGCATGACCGAAGACCAGATCATCCGCCAGATCCTGCAGGGCGGCGGCAACATGCCCGCCTACGGCAACGCCCTCAACCCCTCCGAAACCAAAGCCCTCATGCGCTTCCTCCTCACCCTCCACGGCGACCTACCCCCCGCCGTA